>Ga0114932_10001126_pt1 | contig 31326 bp, 32 predicted proteins | sample 2SBtaG_2_FD_87286 | JGI IMG/M metagenome (GOLD analysis project Ga0114932, IMG submission 87286) | Deep subsurface microbial communities from Kolumbo volcano to uncover new lineages of life (NeLLi) - 2SBTROV12_ACTIVE470 metaG | ecosystem: Environmental > Aquatic > Marine > Volcanic ...
AAATGTAGATACGGAGTATTCAGATGTAAAAAAATATTCTATTATTAAATGTGTGGAAATTGCACTTGAAGAATTTTATTTAAGCGAGGAACAAAGAGCAAGAATTCATGTTGATAAAAGTAATGATTTTAAATTCAAAGGATCACGACATTTATTTAAGCACATAGTATTTAATCTCATAAAAAATACACTTGCTCATGCCGGAAATAACGCAAAAATATATATATGGGTTGAAAAAAATAAATTGCACTACAAGGATGATGGCAATGGAATCAAAGAGGATGAATTGCCAAAAATTTTTAATGCAGATTTTTCTAAAGGAAGGTTTGGCATTGGATTGCATTTCTGTAAAAAAGCGATGGAAAGGATGGATGGTAAGATTGAATGTGTTTCTAAGTTTGGTATATACACTGAATTTATAATTAGTTTTTCTAAATACATTGACAATAATTGAATGAAAAAAGAGGAAATTAAATCAAAATTATTAAATTTAGAAAATAAACTTGATAGTCATAGAAGGCATAAAATAAAAAATAAAAAATTCAATATGCCTATGATGATTATCACTGAATTGTTTGCTGGCATTATAGTGGGTGCTACGATTGGGTATTTAATTGATAAATTTTTAAAAACGCTGCCTGTATTTGTTATGCTATTTAGTATTTTTGGATTTTTTGCCTCGTTATTAAATATTTATAGAAATTTATATACTAGAAAATGATGGAGATAATAAAATTAGATGTTATTGATATAATTCAGGAGCATACTATTGCAGATGATGAAAGTATGAAAAGTAGGTTTGTACAGCATATCAAACATCTTTATCAATATGCTATATTTAAAGATTTACTTGATTTAGTAGCAACAAAAGCATCGCAAAATAGCCTCACATTTAATATTAAAGAAAAAAAACAATTTGATTTGGATGAGGGTAATTGCAAAACGATTAATGCGCCACTTATAGACTCTGTATTAAATCATTTTAGGGAAAATAAGCATTATGTAATCACTATAAAAAAGATTGAGTACAATGTTATAATTCATGAAATTGCACACATGGTTGAGCAAGAGCTAAATTTAGATTTAAGCGATTTTATTGAATTTCTTCATCATGATTTTCAAAATGATAACAATATTATAACTGTGAAAAATGCTATAAATGAGGTGTTAATAAAACAAGTAGCACGATATAGTATTAGCCAACAAAATTCTGAATTATTTGCTAGGTTTTTTCAATTATTTGCTGAAGCTAAGGAGATATCTGGTTATCAGACTAAATATAAATACAATATTGAAGATATAAATAAAGCATTAATCAATTCTGCAAAATGGGCGAAACAAACCTTAGGTAAATTAATGCAAGCTAAGTTGGATGCTAATATAGTAAACTTTACCAAAAGTTATATAAAACAAATTCAAAATATCAACCATAACTGGGCAGAGCAAAAAGTACAAAAGCTACATAGTGATACTGGTAGTAAAAATGTAAAGTGGACTAAAGCAGTCAAATCAATAAAGGATATATGATTAAAATTGTTATGAATGCAGAAAATAAAGAGTATAAATAATTTATCTATCAGGAGTAGTCGCTATCGCCTTAGGGAGATAGCGACTCACATTTCCTTTATAGCTCAATATTTGAGTCGCTATTAATCTTAATGCAAAAACTTTTAATCTCATCAGAAACTTCTGGGAAATATTTATTACACTCTTTTGAATCCCATGATTTACAAAAATCTTTAAAATCATTGGTATCCAATGACTCACTATAAGATTCAGGATTCTTTAGAGGATCTATATATTTTTTGCAAAATTCCAAATTTAAATCAGGCTTATCTTCTTGCCTGTCACTAACCTCATTTAATTTTACAATTTCAAGATTAACGCTTTTATCATACCTAGTTTTTGCTGCTGCTTCAGCATATTCTTTCATATTTTCAAGCACATTATATTATCAATTTTCAAAATCACAATACTGTAGATTATTAAAGATTTATCTGATTTTTAAAAGATGTGACAAATCTCTGTATTTTGCATATTAGTACTAATAAAATTCTTGTGATAATCTTTACTCATATAAAGAATTTTCCAGTGAGCATTTTCCCATGGTGCAATTGTTAGCTGAATATTAAAATAAAAATTCAGTGCAAGATTTGTGTTTTTAGTATAGTATAGACTTGTTAAGTTCAAAATTTTAAGTTTATACGTAATTAAAAATAGAGGTTCAATGAAGAAAAAGCTTAAGCTTTGGCAGAAAGTAATAATAGGAATGGTTCTAGGGATACTGTTTGGTGTTTTTGGAGGAGAATATGCTCAAGACTTAAAGCCATTTGGAGATGTGTTTCTTAATATGATTAAAATGGTTGTTGTGCCATTGATATTATTTTCAATATTAAATGGGGTCACCAATGTTAGTGATGCGAGTACTTTTGGTAGGTTAGGCACAAGAGCGTTTTTAATGTATGTTTTGACAACAGCATTTGCTGTTACAATTGGTTTAACTTTTGCAAATATTTTTGAACCAGGTATAGGATTAACTATCGATCTGACTAATCCACATGAACATCAAGAAAATAACACTCTTAAAGATTTATTTGTAAATATCATCCCTTCAAATCCTATCAAAGCAATGGCTGAGGGTAAAACTTTACAAATTGTTGTTTTTGCTTTTTTTACTGGTTTTGCACTTATTTTAATTGGAGATAAAGGGAGAGAAGTTAAAAATTTTATATCTTCTTGTACTCACTTAGTCTTTAAAATGATTCAATTAGTTATTCAACTTACTCCATATGGAGTGTTTGCAATAATGTCTTGGGTAGTAGCTGATTATGGAATTGAAGTGATGCTTCATCTTGGAAAATTTATTATGGTTGTTGTTGGTGCATTATTTGTTCAGTATATACTTTTTGGTGTTATGCTATTACTTTTTGCAAGAGTAAATCCTCTTCCCTTTTACAAAAAAATGTTAACTACCCAAGCACTTGCGCTGGCAACATCAAGTAGTAAAGCAACACTTCCAACAGCAATTTCCGAGCTTAGAAATAAAGTTGGTGTATCAAAGGGGTCGGCATCATTTATATTGCCACTTGGCGCAGCAGTAAATATGGATGCAACCGCGATATATTTAGGTATATGTGCAGTTTTTTTTGCTCAAATATTTGGTATAAATCTTGATTTTAATCACTATATAATATTAATTCTTACCGCAACTATTGGTTCTATTGGAGCAGCTGGATTTCCTGGTGGTTCTATGGTTATGATGGGAATGGTATTATCATCAGTAGGGTTGCCTCTTGAAGGAATTGGAGTAATTTTAGGTGTAGATAGAATTCTAGAGATGATCAGAACAATGATTAATATTACTGGAGACTGCACTGTAACGTTAATAGTGGATAAGATGGAAGGCACTTTTAATAAAAAAACATATTACTCTAAAGATTCAAAATAACCTTTGCCATGGATAAAGATATTTATTTCATGAACAAAGCTCTAGATATTGCAAAATCTGGGATTGGTAAAACTGCTTCAAACCCTTCTGTTGGATGCGTAATTGTTAAAGATAACAAGATTATTTCCAGTGCAAGAACTGAAAATGGTGGAAGACCTCATGCTGAAAGTTTAGCTATTAATAAAATACAAACCAAAAATTTAACTGGAAGTAGCATTTACATTACACTAGAGCCGTGTTGTATAAATAAAGAACATGAAATTTCATGTGTCGAAAAAATACTCCAGTCGAAATTTACTAGAGTTATAATTGGTGCAATAGATCCAAACCCTAAAATTAGCGGCAGAAGCGTAGAGATTTTAAAACGTAACAAAGTTGAAACTATTGATGGAGTTTTAAAAGAAGAATGTGAAGAAGCTATAAAAGGATTTAAAAAAAGAATGTTAAAAAATCAGCCATATATTACTCTAAAGATTGCAACGAGTTTAGATGGTAAAATTGCCCTCGCAAATGGCAAAAGTAAGTGGATTACAAGCGAAAAGCTGAGAAAGTTATCACACCAATTGAGAGCAAAAAATGATGCAATATTAACGGGAATTGGAACTGTTATTGCCGATGATCCACTGCTAACATGTAGGTTGCCTGATGAACAACATGATCCCATAAGAATCATATTAGACTCGGATTTGAGGATATCAAAAAATTCCCAAATAGTGCAAACTGCAGATAAAATTCGAACTATAATTTTCACTGCACAAACCTCTAAAAATCTACATGATAATATTAAAATAATTACTGTCAAAAAGACAGACTTTGGCCTTAATCTTAAAGATGTTTTAAAGCATATTGCTAATTTAGGAATTAATAATTTACTTATTGAGGCAGGTCAAAAGATAAATACATCATTTATAAAGGAAAATTTAGTAGATAAAATAATTCTTTTTCAATCAAAGAAAATTATTGGAGGTGATGGTTTGAATGCAATAGGCAATTTGAATCTTCAAAACTTAAACCAGTGCTTTGAATTTAGAACAGAAGTTATAAGTGATAATTAACAATATAACCGTATCAACAGCATTAAATAAGGCTGAAAAAATACTACAGAAAACTAGTATTGCAACCTATAAATTGGATGCGAATATTTTATTAGCACACGTCTTAAATTTGACTAACCCTGAAAATTTAATACTAAAATTAAACGAAGAAATGTCATCAGATGATTATTTAAAATATATTCATCTGGTTGAGCGAAGATTAAAATTTGAACCTATAGCGTATATTATTGGTAGCAAATACTTTTGGAAACAAAAATATACTATCGATAATAATGTACTTATACCTAGACCAGAAACGGAATTAATTATTGAGTTACTTCTAAAAAAATTAAAAGGTAAAATTAATGATGAATTACATATTTTAGATTTGGGAACCGGCAGCGGGTGTATTATATTATCTTTGCTTTCGGAATTAAAATTTTCCACTGGCATAGGTATTGATATTTCTGAAAAAGCCTTAAATATTGCAAAGTTAAACGCCAAAAAATTTGACTTAATCAAGCGAATGAATTTTAAGATAAGTAATTGGTTTGATAACTTAGAAAATACTGATAAATTTGATATTATTGTTTCAAACCCGCCATATATACCAATTAATGAATGGAAGAGCTTAGACCTCAATGTATTGAATTTTGAGCCAAAAAGAGCATTAACAGATAATTATGATGGATTAAAAAATTATAAAATTATTGCAGATAATGCGAAAAAATTTCTTAAAAAAGATGGGTTTATAGTTTTAGAAATAGGGTATAATCAAAGTAAAAAAATAAAAGAGATGTTTTGTGCAAAAGGATATGAAATTGAAATTTTTAAGGATTTGCAAAGTATTGATCGTATTGTTATAATCAAAGATAATTTATAGTATGAGTTTTAAATTTGAAATTAAAAGAATTAAAATATCACATGAGGTCCTTCTTCTTGTTAGATATAATAAGAGGAATGTTTCTAACTTTGACCTATTTATTTAAAAGAAAAGTCACAATTAATTATCCATTTGAAAAAGGATATTTAAGTTCAAGATTTAGGGGGGAGCACGCCTTAAGACGATATTCTAATGGAGAAGAAAGATGTATCGCATGCAAGTTATGTGAGGCTATTTGTCCTGCACAGGCAATAACAATAGAAGCAGAGGCAAGATCAGATGAAAGCAGAAGGACGACAAAATATGACATAGATATGACAAAATGTATTTACTGTGGGCTGTGCCAAGAAGCATGTCCAGTAGATGCAATTGTAGAGGGTCCGAATTTTGAATATGCCACTGAAACTCATGCCGAATTGTTATACGATAAAAATAAATTAATTGATAATGGTGATAAATGGGAAGGAGCCATATCTAAAAATCTTTTTAACAACAAAGATTTTTCTTGATTACAATTTCAATAAAGTGTTACCTTCAGTAAGGTGTTACTTTCAATGAAGTATAGGGTTTATTTATGGATAGTGGTGATATAGGGTTAAAAGGTCAAGTTCCTTCTCCGAGTAATTTAAAAGGGATGCTTCAAACAGACAATGCTATAGCATTTTTAAAAATGCACGTTATCTTACCTGTCATATTATTAGGATGTAGTTTTGCATCTACTTTGATTGCATTGGCAGCAATTCCTATATCCAAAACTTTTGATGACTATTATCGTGGTGATAATACCTCATTAAGTGATTACAAATATACGCCAGAAGACAACAAACTCGAATTAAAAGAATTTATTAAGACAAAAATTCTTTATAATCAAGCTACAGGGCAGCTTACTAAAAGATTTTGTTCTGAATTATTTAATTTAGATTATAGCGATTCTCAAGTATTTGTATCGAATATTGATAACCATCTTCCAAAGTTTTTTCAAATAAATTTCGTACAAGGGTACGGGTTTAATAAAACATTAAATCACATAAAAGCTGGATTATACGTGTATTATATCATAAATGCTTTCGATCCAGTGGTAAACATTTTATACTACAACACAGATCCTGTTAAATTAATTGATAGTAAGGTTAAAGACTTAGTTAACCACCATGAGTTGTTATTTAAAGAGCCTCTTGAAATATGTTACAACAACTCTAAGGATTTTGTTTTATTGTCTTTAAGTTTTGCCTCGGGTGTATATGGTGCTATTATTGGAGATGTTGACAAAGCAAAAGATAATATTGAACAATCAACATCTAGTGTGATACTTCCAAATAGCGCTACTGATCCCACATTGAATAATGAATTAAATAAGGAAACGTATGTTCATGGTGAAAATCAAGAGTTGGTTGATAATCAAAAAGAGATAGAATCCGAATCTCAGATAACTCATGGAAATGAGCTTTAATATTAATTTTAGTTTTCTTACTATCATCATCACTATTTTACTAGCATTTAGAGTGAATTTATTATATAAGTGGGTTCAATAAATAAATTAAGTTATACGAAATTATGGCTGTACCTAAACAAAAAACGTCCAGATCCAAAAGAAATAGCAGAAGAGCACACGATGGAATAAGTAAAGTTTCTATTTCTTATGATTCAGTTACTGGTGAACCAAAATTACCGCATCATTTATCTTTAAAAGACGGTTACTATAATGGTAAACAAATGGTGAAGCCTAAGCTAAAAGAAAAAGATGAAACAGATGTAGATAGTGCAAAGAGTAGTGCCCCTAAAGTTGCTGAGGAAAAAAGCAAACAAATTAAAGCTGATAACAAATCAGAATCTGCTTCTGAAATAAAAGGTAAATAACAATATCGAGCATGTCTAATAAGACTATTATTAGTATTGACGCTATGGGTGGAGCTAATTCACCTGATGCCATTATAGAGGCTGTGGATAGATTTTTGAAATCTCATGATGATGTAAATTTCCTATTACATGGCAAAAAGTCTGTGATTATGTCGAAAATGATTAATTATAATTTTCCAGAAAATAAGTATAAATTAGTTGATAGTGAAATTGCAATTTCTGATGAAGATAAACCAACTACTGCATGGAGAAACGGTAAAAATTCCAGTATGAGAAAAGCTGTTGAAGCAGTTAAAAGTGGAGATGCTCATGCAGCTGTTTCGTGTGGAAATACTGGTGCCCTAATGCTTACATCAAAAATGGTTCTTGGTAGTTTAGAGCATATAAATAGGCCAGCAATTACGGCAATATTTCCAAGTATAAATAATAATGGTACTGTGCTACTTGATATGGGGGCTAATTTAGAGTGTAATGAATCACATTTATTTCATTTTGCATTAATGGGCAGTTGCTTTGCTAAAATTATTTTAAAAATAGAAAATCCTAAAATAGGTATATTAAATATTGGATCAGAAGCTACAAAAGGTAGGGAATTAGAGCTTAAAACATATAAAATTTTAGAAAAATCTGGCTTAAATTTTTACGGATTTATAGAAGGACATGATGTAGTAAAAGGTAAGGTTGATGTGTTAGTAACTGATGGGTTTTCAGGTAATATATTTCTTAAAACTTCAGAAGGTACGGCTAATGCATGTATAGATTTAATACAGTCTGCTATAATTAACGGAGGATTTATGGCTAAGATTGCTGGTTTACTTTTAAAGTCTAAAATGAAAAAGTCTTTTAAAATTATTGATCCAAATAAAAATAATGGCGCTATGTTTGTTGGATTAAAAGGAATAGTTATAAAGAGTCATGGGGCTGCAAATGTAGATGGTATTTACAATGCAATTAATACCGCCTATACATTAACCAAATATAATATCAATAATAGAATATCTGAAGAACTTGAATTATTTGATGAAAAAGGTACTGGCTTAAATTTTGTTGATAAACTAAAACAAACCTCTGCAAAAATTTTAGGAATTAAAAACACATGATTTCATCAAAAATAGTTGGTGTTGGTAGTTATCTGCCAGAAAAAGTTTTAACTAATAACGATCTGGAGCAAATACTAGATACTTCAGATGAATGGATACAAGCTAGGACTGGCATCAAAAAAAGGCATATAGCAGATAAAAATCAAAAAACTTCTGATATAGCAACAATTGCAGTAGAGAATGCATTAAAAAATGCAAATATTAATTCAAATGACTTAGATGCTTTGATATTAGCAACAACTACGCCTGATTTAATTTTTCCAGCCACAGCCGTTAGGGTTCAAAATAATATAAAAATGAACAGTGGTTTTGCTTTTGATATACAGGCTGTATGTTCAGGGTTTTTATATGCTCTTCAACTTGGTGACTCACTTATAAAATCTAATAGGGCAAAAAGGGTTGCCATAATTGGTGCAGAAACAATGTCAAGAATCATAGATTGGACCGATAGATCAACCTGTGTGTTATTTGGTGATGGCGCAGGATCTGTTATTCTTGAAAAAACTGAGAGTAATGAGCATCAAGGTATCATTGATATTGAATTGTTTTCCGATGGAAATCTTCAAGATATACTGGCCGTGAATGGAGGTGTTTCTGGTGGTAATTTGGATAAAAAAATTGAGATGAACGGTAGAGAGGTTTTTAGATATGCCATTACCAAAATGCCAGAGTCAATTAAATCTATTGTGAGTAAAAATCAGATAACTTTAGAGGATTTAGATTGGGTGTTGCTGCATCAAGCGAACGAAAGAATAACAAAAGCTGTTGTAGATAAACTTGGCATTAATATAGAAAAAGCAGTATCTACAGTGTCACATCACGCCAATACTTCAGCTGCATCAATACCACTTGCTCTTGATCATTACATGTCTAATGGAAAAGTTAAAGCAGGAGATTTAGTAGCCCTTGCAGCAGTTGGTGGAGGTTTAACCTGGGGCTCAGCTTTACTAAAAATTTAATCTTGAGAAATTTTATGAGAATCTCCAGTTTGATTGTCAATTAGCTCTTCGCTCAACTATTATTTCTTCTATATTTCTATAGTTGAAGATTTATTGGAACTAATTTAAATATGCCGACCAGGAAGGTTGAGATCCATCAGTCGGAGAATAAAACAGTCTCTCATTATTTCCATCAATATCAATAGCATAAAGTTTATTTTCCCCAGTTCTTTTTTGTCTGCTAAAAATGATTGTTCTGCTATTAGGCGCCCAAGATGGACCTTCTTCTAACCAACTGCTGGTTAACAATCTTTCATCACTACCATCAGGTTTCATAATTCCTATATAAAAATTTCCTGACAATATCTTAGTAAATGCTATCCATTTACCATCAGGAGACCATGTTGGGGTTCTATAACTTCCTTCTTCTTTACTAATTCTTTTTATATTTGAGCCATTTCTGTCCATTGTATAAATTTGACTCCTAACTCCAGCCCTATCAGAATTAAATAAAATGCTGTTACCGTCTGGTGAATAGGATGGTGATGTATCAATGCCACCTGAAGAACTAGTCAATTCTTTCTTTATTCTTGAATTCAAATCAATTTCATAAATATTGGTAGTACCTTTTTTTGCAAGCGACATTATTATGTGATTATTATCAGGAGAAAAATATGGAGCAAAAGTCATGCCTGACATATCTCCGATTAAATCTTGTTCTCCTGTTTCTAAATCTAATACATATACTTTTGGGGGTCGCTTTCTATTTTTATAACTCATAAAAGCTATTCTTTGGGATTTAGGATCAAATCTTGGAGATAATGTTAATATATCTCCATCGGTTAAAAATTTAAAATTTGCTCCATCTTGATCCATTATTGCTAGTCTTTTTATCCTGTTTTTCTCATCACCTTTTTCAGAAATAAATATTATGCGTGAATCGAAGTATCCTTCAACACCAAGGAATTTTTTATAAATACTATTGGCTATTTTATGCGCAATTCTCCTCCATCCATCGATAACAATTTTATATTCACCATTTTCCACTTCTTTTTCTTTAAACGTGTCGTATAATTTATAGCTAACATTAACAAAATTATTTTCTCTATCTAAATGGACTTTTGCAACTAATAACATGTTTGCATTAATTGTACGCCAATTAGCAAAAACAGGGGTTTTAATGAATGCTGGTAGTTCCAAAAATGCTTCATTATCTATAACTCTGAACAAGCCAGAATTTTCTAAATCATTCACTAAAACCTCATTGATTTTAGCACCAAATTCTATAGAATCTAGGTTATCACCGTTAAATTCAGAAATTGCAACTGGCAAAGCTTCTGATATTCCATCATTGATATTTATTTCAATTTTTGAATGTGAAAAAGTGATATTGGATAGAGAAATTATAATAAAGGCAAAAAAATAGTGACAAATTATAATTACTTTATAATTATTCTTCGTCTTCACCTTCATCTTCAACAGATATTTTAGAAATAGAAACAACCTTCTCATTTTTATTTAAATCTATTATCTTGACTCCTTTTGCATTTCTGCTAGTCACTCTTATTTTTTTAACTTCAGTTCTAATAATTGTGCCCAAGTTTGTCATTAACATTATTTGATCATCTTCCTTAACTGGAAATGACGAAATAACTAAACCATTTCTGCTTCCGGTATCGATATTTAAGACACCCTGGCTATTACGGTTTGTTACTCTATATTCATATGCTGATGTCCTTTTACCATAACCATTTTCTGTTATAGTTAAAATAAATTGCTCATCTTGAGCAACTTTATTAACATTCATTCCCCCAATATCTAGTTGTTTTTGAGGCTTTCCAGATAACTCAGCTAATTTTAATCTTGATTTGAACGGGATTTTTAAATATTCATCTCTTTTTAATATATCTAGTTCGCCGGAATTTAATATAGACATTGAAACAACAGTGTCTTTTCCTCCAGATAATTTAGCAGCTTTGACACCATCTGAGGATCTACTTTTAAATACTCTCAATGCTTCTATAGGGAATCTAACAGCCTTTCCTTTACTAGTAGCTAATAAAATATGTGAATCATTTTCACATACTGATACTCCAACTAACTTATCTCCTTCACTTAGTTTAATTGCTATTTTTCCATTTGCTTGAATATTTGTAAAATCACTCAAACTATTCCTTCTAGCATTACCTTTATATGTTGAAAACACTATGTTAAATTTATCTAATTCATCAATATTTTCAGGCATTGGCATAATGCTAGCAATGCTGTCATTTTGTTCTATAGGTAATAAATTTACTAATGCTCTACCTTTAGATTGTGGGCTAGCAATTGGCAATTTATATACTTTTAATTTGTAAACTTTTCCAAGTGACGAGAAAAACAATAAAGGCGCATGTGTGTTTGTTACAAGCAATTCTGTAATGATATCATCCTCATACATTGTCATCGCAGATCTACCTTTTCCACCACGCTTTTGCGCTCTATACACATTTAATGGAACTCTTTTGATAAACCCTGTTTTAGTTAGAGTTACTACCATATCTTCTTTTTGAATTAAATCTTCATCAGATACATTTATTCCTTCATTTTTAATTACAGTTTTTCTTGGTGTTGCAATTTCAGATTTAACAGTTAACAATTCCTCCTTAATTAAACTCATTAACTTTTCATCTGAAAACAATAATTCCAAATATTCTTGAATTATTTTTGCTAATTCTGCCAATTCACTGTCAATCTTACCTTTTTCTAACGCTGTTAAACGTTGTAATTTCATTTCAAGTATTGCTTTTGCTTGCTCTTCGGTTAAAAAGCATTTGCCATCTTTAATCTCATTTCTATGATCAGCTACCAAATTAAGCAAAGGTATTATCTGTTCAGATTTCCACTCTCTCTTCATTAAGCCGATCTTAGCAGTCTGTGTATCGGCAGAAGCTTTAATAAGTGCAATTATCTCATCAATATTGGCTACAGCTATAGCAAGACCAATCAATAAATGTGCTCTTACTCTTGCTTTGTTAAGTAAGTAAGAAGTTCTTCTCTTAATTACTTCTCTTCTAAAATCTATAAATGCATTTAAAACAGCCCTGACGCCCATAACCTCAGGTCTGCCATCATTAAGTGCAAGCATGTTTACGCTAAAGCTATTTTGTAACTGGGTATTTTGATATAACTGGTTTAATATTACATCTGGATGAGCTTCACGCTTAAGCTCGACAACAACTCTAATACCCAATTTATTGGTTTCGTCTCTTATTTCAGATATACCCTCAATTACTTTTTCTCTTACAAGATTTTCAATGGCCTTAAGCATTTCTGATTTATTTACCTGGTAAGGTATTTCAGATATTATTATTGATTCTCTTCCATTTTTCTCTTCTACAAAAGTCTTGCCTCTAACTATTACGCTACCTCTGCCTTTTAAAATGGCAATTTTCGCATTATCACCATTAATAATTTCTCCGCCTGTTGGAAAATCTGGAGCTGGTACTAATTCAAATAACTCTTGATCTGAAATTTCAGAATTATCCATTATTGCACAACATCCATCAATAACTTCACCTAAATTATGGGTTGGTATATTAGTTGCCATTCCAACTGCAATACCACTTGCTCCATTTACCAATAAATTTGGAAATCTTGAAGGAAGTACTTTTGGCTCTCTCTCAGAACCATCGTAGTTATCCTGAAAATCAACCGTATTTTTATCAATATCCTGCAATATAAAACTTGCAGATTTCGCGAGCCTAGCTTCAGTATACCTCATCTGAGCAGGAGAATCTCCATCAATGGATCCAAAATTTCCTTGACCATCTATTAATGGTAGTCTCAAAGAAAAATCTTGCGCCATTCTCACTAGTGCGGAATAAATTGCACTATCACCGTGAGGATGATATTTACCCATCACTTCACCAATAACTCTTGCAGATTTTCTATATGGCTTGTCATGAAGATTTCCAGTGTCATTCATAGCAAAAAGTATTCTTCTATGAACTGGTTTTAATCCATCTCTGCAGTCTGGTAACGCACGACTGACGATTACACTCATGGCATAATCTAAATATGCACTCTGCATCTCATTTTCAATTGATACAGAAACTGTGCTACCTAATTTTGAATTGTCTTGTTCCAAATTTATAACTTAATAAATGATAATAATAAAAAAATTTAAAAAAGCATACTTGCTAAAATTAGCAATGCACCAAGAATTACACTTTAGTAATTCCTTAAAATAACTTAACCTCTTCTTACACCAAAAATTCTTAACAAGAAGATAAACAGATTTATAAAATCCATATATAAATTTAAAGCGCCGTATATAGATGTTTTTTGAGCCATTTCATTAGATCCTGTAGCTCCCATTTGGTAATATACTGATTTTAACATTTGCACGTCATAGGCTGTTAAAAGTGTAAACACAACAACGCCAACGTATGACAACACATTACTTAATGCTGAACTTTGAAAAAACATATTTGCAAGGCTTGCAATAAAAATACCCATTACCCCCATCATTAAAAAAGATCCCATTCCAGATAAATCTCTTTTTGTTGTATGACCGTATATTGCCATTGCTCCAAACAATGATGCGGTGATAAAGAAAACTTTTGCAATACTTTCACTGGTGTAAATATAAAATACTGAAGATAATGAAAGACCCATCAAAGCTGCGAAAACCCACAACGCCATCCTAGCGCCAGATACAGACATAGACATAATTTTAGCACTTAGGAAAAAAACCATCCCTATAGGAGCTAGCATCACAACCCATTGTAATGGAGTGGAAAATATAGCATTCATCAGTGCTGGCGAAGATGCGGTAAACATTGCTACCAATGCAGTAATCACAAGAGCTATGCCCATGTTTTGAAAAACAGATAGCATGTATGTTCTTAGACCTTCATTATAGCCTGGTCTTTGAACGTTAGTTTGTGCATAATTTGTATAGTCCATCATAATACGTATGAAATAATTTTAAACCTAGGTATAATATATATTATTACTTGGTAATTTTCAATGAGTAATAAGGATGTAACGTATAAAATTTTTTAAATCATGAATTTTAGATTTTATTGTAATGATAATGCAGGAGGTAGAATAAGTGAAAACAGAGGTGATATGGAATTGGGAAAAGAAGAAATAGAAGGGTTGAGAATAATAGAGATTGAAAGAGCAACCTGATTCAACTAAATAAATCATCTATACAATCAACCTTTCAAATATGAGACTTAAAAATCATATCCTTCTGTAGTGTATATGTCAGGACAGCAAGCAATTAATTTATCTGGATAATTTTTTTAAGAGATGTGATAGAAACACTATTTTAAATACTTTAGTATAACTTCTGATGCTTTTTGTTTTTCTGTTTTTGATGAATTAAATTTTGCTAAAAATAAATCAAAAGCATCTAATTGTTTTGATATTTTTTCTTTTTGATTGAGAAGTTTGTTAGACTCAAACAGTAGATTTTGTAAATTAAAATTTTCCTGAAGTAATTCTGGAATAATCTTTTTGTTCATAACTATATTGCAAATCGTGATGTATTTAATTTTAAGCTTTTTTCTAATTAGATAAGCAGTAAACCTATTCATTTTATAAAAAACAATAATTGGTATTTTTTTTGTAATAGACTCCAAAACACTTGTTCCTGACTTACATAAAATTAAATCACTTATATTAATTAAATTGTTTTTATCTATGTCATTTTTGGCAATAATTAAATTATCGCGGTTTAAATGATTCTTAATTTTTTTTGCTAAATGTCCTAACGTAGGTATTACAAAAAACGTATTTTTATATTTTTTGCAAAGTTCATCCATATATTGTTGCAATATAGGAAGGTGATATTTCAATTCATTATCTCTACTTCCTGGGATTATCGTTATAATTTTTTTATCAACCAAACCATATTTTTTTCTGACATTATTCTTATCTGCCTGACTAAGGTTAAAACCATTTTCTATTGTTGGATTGCCAACATAACTACATTTTAACCCCACTTTATCAAAATATTTTTTTTCAAATGGAAAGATTACCAACATATGATTAAATAACTCTGCGCACTTTTGTGCACGCTCTGGTTTATATGCCCAAACTGTAGGTGCCACATAATGAATTATCGGTGTATTTATTTTTAAAAACTTTTTTACCAATTTTACCAATGGAAAATTAAATCCTGGTGAATCAATAGTGATGATTAAATCTGGTTTTAATTTTTTAATAAATAGTATTGTTTGAAATAATCGAAATAAAATTTTAAATATTTTTGGTAAAATTTCTAAATAACCCGTTATTGATAATTCTTTACTAGGAAAAATACTTGTAATACCACCTTCTTTAATCATTCTTTCACCTGCAATTCCATAAAATTCAAATTTATATTTAGGAATCGCCCCTAAATCTTTCATGAGATTGGTAGCTAAAATATCACCAGATGCTTCCCCGACTGATAAAAATAATTTATAATGATATTTCATGTTTTTTCTTATTGAACAAAATAATGCGTTTTAAAAGTTTAGTGTCATACTGTTTAGGAGGAAGAGTTTTTTCTATTATCCAATTATATATATCATTGTCTGGAGCTTGAAGCAGTTCTTCATATAATTTGATTGATTCACATTCTAAATCCATTAAAAATTTTTCAGCAAAGCTGCCTAGAATGATATCTAACTCTTTACATCCTCTATGTGCACTCTGATATAATAATTTCTTTTTTAAATGATCAATATTCATTGAGTGTATCTATTTCAATCTTTTTAAAAAAAATCTCTGGTTTGTTTAAAATTATTCCAGAATTAATCGAGTGTGACTTTGAAAGTGTATCAAAGCTTTTTTGTTTGATACTAAAATAATCAAGTATATTATTGGCAGTATCTGGAATAAATGGCTGAAGTAATATAGCAATAATTCTTATAACCTCAGATATAACATATAATACTGTGCACATTCTTTTTATATCGGTTGATTTCAGCTTCCAAGGAGCTTCCTCATCTATATATACATTTGCGCTATTTGATAATATAACAATTTGTTCCAAGGCTTGTTTTAAAGATTGATTATCAATACAACTTCTTATTTCTGAGATAGCCTCGTAAGAGTCGTTTAATAATTTGGTATCTTTTTCATAAAATTCACCAGGTATAGGGATTTTTTGTTCACAATTTTTATATATTAGATTTACTGTTCTAAAAATTAAATTGCCAATTTTGTTTACTAGTTCAGGATTTATTCTTTCTATAAAACTAGCTTCTGAGAAATTTCCATCGCTTCCGAAAGTTATTTCTCTTATTAAATAATATCTAAAATAATCTAAATTGTATTTTTCAATAATATCATAAGGATCAATAATATTTCCTATAGATTTTGATATTTTTTCACCGTTATTAGTCCACCAGCCATGTGCAAAAATTCTTTTTGGAATTGGTAAATTTACGGCCATAAGAAATGCTGGCCAATATACTGCATGAAATCTCAGTATATCCTTACCAACAATGTGTAAATTAGCTGGCCAAAATGGTGCATCTTTATCATTTAATGCAGACATATAATTAAATAATGCATCAAGCCATACATATATAACGTGATTATCGTCATTTGGAACTTTTATTCCCCATTTAAAAGATGTTCTTGAAACAGAAAGGTCCTTCAATCCGGACTTCACAAAAGAAATCACTTCGTTTTTTCTGCTTTCTGGCTGAATAAAATCTGGATTATCATTATAAAAATCTAGTAACTTTTGTTGAAAAGATGCCAGTTTAAAAAAGTAGCTAGGCTCTTCGATCCACTCTACTGGTGCACCTGAAGGAGCTTTTCCATCAATTAATTCAGATTCTAAAAAATAGGCCTCGTCTCTAATAGAATACCAACCTGAATATTTACCCAAATATATTTGATTATTATTTATTATTTTTGTCCATATATCTTGTACAAAGGTTTTATGCCTTTTTTCCGTTGTTCTAATGAAATCATCATTAGATAGATTTAAATCTTTAGTTAAGTTCACAAAATTTTGAGCAATTTTATCAACGTATTCTTGGGTTTTTATTGAATGTTTTTGTGCAGACTCTTCTACCTTTTGCCCATGTTCATCTGTACCAGTTAAAAATTTTACTTCATACCCATCTAATCTCTTGAATCTTGCTATTACATCAGATGCTATATTGGTGTAGGCATGTCCAATATGAGGTTTATCATTAACATAGTAAATAGGGGTGGTTATATAGAATTTTTTCTTCATTAAATGTAATTTATACTTTATCCATCAGGGTTAATAGTATGATTACCTTTTTTCATTGAAAATTGCAACTGAGGTCTATCTAAATTTGCTGAATTACCAACGGTGGCAATTTGAGTACCTTTATTAACTATCTGCCCTTTTTTAACTAAAAATTTATCTAAATTAGAATAAGCAGTCATATATCCGTTGTTATGCCTAATTATAAGCAAGTTTCCGTATCCAGGTTGATTACCTAAATAAACCACTTCACCTCTTGATGCAGCTTTAACAGGAGCACCTTTTTCTGCAGTTATATTAATTCCCTCATTAAATTTCCCATTATGATCTCCATAGGTTTTTATCACATGACCATTAATTGGCCATATAAAATCCTTTGAATTAATAGGGTATTGATTTTTAAAAAACTCATTTTTAATTTTCGATTTTGGTGCCACAAGAACATTATCTTTTGCAGTCAATACGTTTAAATCATCATCCTTCTTTTGGTTTGCATCAATTTGATCATTATTTTGTATTTCTTCATAGTTTTCCCCATCTTGTACATTAGAAGAATCAAAATTTACATGCTTATATCCATCATTTTCAACAAAGTGATCAGTGGATTCAGGAATTGTAATGTAGTCTCCAGTATATATTTCTGAATTTACTAATAAGCCATTTTTTTCAGCAAGCAAATTAAGGTCAATATCATGAACCCTGGCAATGCTTTCAAGAGTATCATTTGATTTTATTAAATAATAATTACCTATTGGTACCTTTATAATTGTTCCAGGCTTGATACTATCGTAAGAATTTAATGAGTTTAACCTTTTGATTTCTTTAATTGGAACATGATATTCTTGAGCAATTTCACTAACTGATTGGGTTGCTTGGCTTTTAACGAAACGATATTTTTCATTTTTACCAAAATATATTGATTGATTGTTTTCAATAATGGCAGGTGTGTTAACCGAATTACACGCCACTAAAAAACATAATAAAGAACATACAAAAAAATTGCTAAAGTTAGTTTTCATTTTATTCTATTACTTCTGATTAGGGTTGTTTCTTGCTAGCATAATTTTGTTTTCTTTGTGCAAAGTGCCATTAATTTTCTTTTTTTGATTATTGAAAGCAATTAATTTTTTTCCCGCAAGTGGGTTTGAAATAAGAGGTTTAACTTTTATAGGGTTAATTGGTTTCCCGTATTGTCTAATTTCATAATGCAAATGAGCGCCAGTAGAGCTGCCAGTATTGCCAACGTATCCAATGACTTGTCCCTGCTTTACAGTAGTTCCTCTTTTAACCCCGGGTTTGAATTTACTCATGTGAGCATACAAGGTTGAGTATTTATTATTATGTTTTATTGCCAAATATTTACCATATCCTGCTCCATACCTCATGACCTGAACTACACCATTGCCTGCTGCTAAAATAGGTGTACCCGCTCTTGCAGCATAATCGATTCCTTTGTGTAATTTTCTGCGTTTTAAGATAGGGTGGAATCTCATTCCAAAACCTGAAGATATACGAGCATTTTTAATTGGCTTACTTAGCAATGCGCTTTTTAAATTTCTTCCGTCACCATAATAATAGCTAATATTTCCTTTAGTATCTTTATATTGATATATTTCATATTTTTTATTATTGATTGATAAATATGCATACAATATGTTTCCGTCACTAACTTTTTTGCCTTCAGAAGTTTCATTATAATCAAATAGTATTTTAAATTCACTATCAGTTCTAACATCCCTTTTAAAGTTAACTTCATCACTCAACATCTTTATGTATTCCATGATAATTCCGGGGGATGCACCTTGAGATACAGCACTATTATATAAACTTTCTCTAGCGTAACCTTTTACTAGTTTGGATTTGCTGTTGATGGTTTGCTTTAAAAGTTTTAAATCATAATGACTTTTGCTTGGATTATAAACCCCATCAATAATTTTACTGTCTATGTGGATAGTCAAATTATCTGGTAAGTCACCAATTTTAATTCTACTGCCATCTTTTGAACTAAATAAAAATTTTATGTCTTGTCCAACATAGATATTAGAAACATCATATAATTTATTGATTTGTGTGGATATGGAATATACATCAGATGAATTAAATCCTATTTCAGAGAGTATTTTTATTAAGCTATCTCCTTTGTGTACAGTGTATGAATATTCATTACTTAAAAATTGTGAATCAGGTGTTGTTTCAATAACATTTTCCGATTCTTCATCTATGCTTTCATTATAATTAATCTGACCAAAGGGGATCTCAATACTTATAGGTTTTATGATACTAGAAGAAATATTGCTTTGAATGTTAAAAACAAAATTCAAAACAATACAAAAAATTGCAAAACCAAACAAAAAAAAGTTAATTCTTTCAAGTCTCGATAAACTTAAAAAGTAATACATTGAGTTAAAATTCATTTGATAATTCACATTATAGGCATACATTTTGTAATTTTTCAAGGATTAATGTAAATATTACTCAACATAATCCTAAATAACCTATTCGATAATCATATTTTATAAACATATGCATTTATTGTTTTATTAGCTATTTATGATTGGGTATAAAAGAATACAAGCGTAGGCATTATGTATAAAAAGCCTGTAAATATGATGTTTTTAGAAAAATATTTTGATTCATAACTCGTCTTTATGAATTTTGTCTTCTAAATTTAATGTTTCACTAATTCTGGTTCTTGCTCCATACAATGCTTCTGCAAATGACATGACCAAGTAATGAGCTATTTTAGCTTTAGGCAAATTTATAGCTATGTCGGCTTTTTTTCCAATGGTTTCATATTCATGTTGAAAATGATTTTTTGCAAACTTAGCTATGACCTCATTTTGGTAAGCTATGAAAGGTGCAATAGAAATATAAAGAACCCTTTCGCAATTTTTTGCATAGTTTTTAAATTCTATAAGTGTGTCTAATGTATTGGCTCTCCCCTCATCCTTTACTGCATTTATAAGCATTAGTTTTATTTCATTACATTTGGGAGAAACTTTACACACTCTATCATAAACGTCTTGTATTAATTCTTTTTCTGTAACTATTTCTACATTAAATTTTTCTTTTACTGATTGAATATACTCAACAGAACCATCATTATATTTGCTTGAGTCGACAGATCTGGTTCCAGTTAGTAGATATAGTGTTTCAATTTTCAAATCTCTATCGTTAATGAGCGAGACTAAAAAATCCAATCTATTTTCCATGTTTGGCGCAGTTGAACCCAATAAAGCAGCGCATGGATATTTTTGTAATGCAGGTGCTTTTTCAGAAATGAAATTTAATTTTGCAAAATTATCAATAATTAATAACGCAATCGTCTCATTTATCCATTTGGGCACTTCTGATTCATGCCTTTCTTTCCCTTCGGATCTTGTTCTAAATTTATCTTGAGTAACCTCAATAAGCATTTTTTCAGCTTCGATTAAAGCGTTATGATTAGGGCAATTATCTAAAAAATATACTTCTGGTATATTATTATCTGCTATTTTAAGTAAATCTGTAATTAAATTTGGTTGTTCGCAAACGGGAGAGAAATGATCTCCATATGCTTCAGAAAAAGCGCATAATACTTCCTGTATACATGAAGCCATGATTATTAGATGAAATTTATTAAAAATTTCTTTCAATGTAATTATTTTATATTAATATGCAAGTAAAAGATTTACTGAATTTATGAAGATTATATTCATGGGGTCGCCTGAATTTGCAGCTCCAACTCTCTCAAGACTTATTAACTCTGATTGTGAAATTATTGCTGTATACACTAAACCACCAACTAATTCTGGACGTGGACTAAGACAAAACAAAAGTGCAATTCATAAATTGGCAGAAAAATTTTCATTAAATGTTTTAACTCCTAAAAAATTAAAGACATCAGAAAGCATTGAGCAATTTAAATTACTAAACTCTGACATTGTTATTGTTGCTGCTTATGGCTTATTAATACCCAAAGAATTTTTAGAGATACCAAAGTATGGATTTATTAATATACATCCCTCGGATTTGCCTAGATGGAGAGGAGCTGCACCTATACACCGCACTATAATGGCAGGAGATAAAAAAACTGCTGTTTGCATTATGAAAATGGATGAAGGATTAGATACAGGTGATATTATATTACGTAAGGAGATTTTGCTTGATAATGAAATTACGGCAAAAGAATTGCACGACAAATGCTCTGTGCTGGGTGGGGAAATGATTTTAGATGTATTGAATCTTTTTGAAAAAAATCAGGTTTCATATATAAAACAGTCTGATGAAGGCATAACATATGCGGATAAAATTGTTTCTGAAGAAGAGTTGTTGAATTTTAACTTATCAGCATTTGAAGTTAATAATAAAATACGCGCTTTAAGTCCAAAACCAGGTGCTTATTTTACCTATGAAAATGAAGTAATAAAAATTATTAGTGCGGTAGTAGAAAAATCAAATAAAAATTATCAACCAGGAACAGTAATTGATAATAAATTAGGAATTGCTTGCAAAGACAGTATTTTAAGGCCAATTTTATTACAAAGAAATGGCAGAAAGATGATATATACCGATGCTTTTTTAAGAGGGTATGATATACCTATCGGAAGTAAATTAAGTTAATTAATATGATTAGTTATTAGATTAATCTTATCATATCTAGAATAACGAGATAACTAAAAGCCATGTATGATTTCGACATAACCAATCTGTGCCATAATTTTAAAACAAAAAGAAGCTTCCTTTTGAAAAACTTGTAATTACTTAATTTTATAGGGTAAATACTTTTTGCCTTCTTTGATCACTATAGACGACTTTTCAAAATCATTATCTATCTGTTCATATTGTCCACCTAGATACTTAGAAAAAAAACCTTCAGCAATTGTGAAAAAAGAGAGGTTATTTTCTGGTCTCGCAAAGCCATGCCCTTCATCCGGGTATAAGGCATAAATCACAGGAATGTTATGCTTTTTCATTGCGCCCACTATTTGATCAGACTCAGTTTGTTTAACCCTTGGATCGTTTGCACCTTGACCTATTAATAACGGTTTTGTGATTTTATCTACATGGAAAAGCGGTGATTTATTTTTGTATATTTTTTCTCCTTCTTTAGTTTTGTGATCACCTCCTAGCATTAACTTTAAACCATTAATTATTGGCTTCCAATATTCAGGAATTGAATTAACCAATGTGATCAAGTTTGATGGACCAACAATATCCACTCCGCATGCGAAAGTATTCGGAGTAAAAGTTAGTCCTACTAGAGTTGCATAACCACCATAACTTCCTCCCATTATTGCTATTTTATCTTTGTTAGCAATTTTTTCACTCACTGCCCAATCAACAGCATCGATCAAATCGTCATGCATTTTTGCAGCCCATTCTCCATTACCTGCATTAATAAAATTTTTGCCAAAACCTGTAGAGCCTCTGTAATTAACGCTTAAAACTACATAGCCTCTATTTGAAAGCCATTGATGTATACTATTTAATCCCCAATAATCTCTGGCATTTGGTCCTCCATGAACTAATAAAATCATAGGAGCAGGCTTTGTTGTTTTATAATTACTTTGAGATTTTTTTATACTATTTGGGACTGAAATATAACTAACTAATTCTAATCCATCTCTAGATTTGATCACAACAGGATGCATTTTTGCTAAATTGTAATTATTTAATTTATCCTTATTGTTAAAAAGATATTCAGCCTTTTTATTTATTCTATCGTACAAGTAATACTGGGTTGGCTTATCATCATATTCGAATACAATTAACCATTTAGTATCTTCCAAATTTCTAGATTTGATAATAATTTGCTCGTTTTTAGCCAATTTTTTTAAGATATTATAATCTTCTTCAAATTTGGTATCAAAAAAAGTATAATCCTGTTTTAGATAATAATGAGTAACAGCTTGTAATTCCGTCTTTTTTGGCTGCAAAATTATATTTTCAATGTCAGCTTTGGAATTTGAATATATTAGTTCTTTATTTTTGGTTTTTAAATCTAATAAAAATAAACCTGATTTATCTCTATCAATTGAGCTTATAAAATATGCTTTATCTCCTTTTTCAGTAAATCCTGCTATACCTGATGTTTTAGAATCTTCATGAGGAATTTTTATAAAGGGAATTTCTTTTTTATTTTCGAAAAAATAAATCTGATTACCTCCATCTGGTGTTGGGTGATAACCAAATTTAATTTGATAATTATCGTCTATACTGAAGCTAATATATTTATTATTTTCATAAATTAATGATAACTTATCAGTTTTAATGTTGAGTTTATATATGTCAAAATATTCTTTTTTCCTTTGATTTAACCCAATTATTATTTCATTTGGAAATTTATAGCTATTATTGAGGATGATAGATTTCACATCCTTTTCTGGAGTTAATATTGTGTCCTTTAGTGTGCTAATATCAACTTTATGAATGATTTCATTTTCATCTCCATCACTATCCTTGAGATATAAAATGTGCTTATTATCATAACTCCAAAAGTAACTTCTAATTCCTCTTTTGGTATCATTGGTAATAGATTTTACATTATTTATGTCGTTAATTGGTGCAATGAAAATATTTAATATTCCAGCTTTATTAGATAAATATGAGATATATTTTCCATCTTTGCTAATTTGAACATTTGCCTTGTCTGGATTGCCAAAAATTATTTTTCTTGGTATTAATTTATCATCGGAAATTGCAGAAATATTGGTCATAAACACAATTAATATTATTAAAATTACCTTGTACATAACCCCACATACAAACACACTGAAGAGTCAATTTATATCTGAGATACATAAAAAGGTCAAATTTAACTTCGGTATATATTTGAAAAAATATAATGTAGGATAGGCAAAGAAAAGCCAAAACATATTGTTGATAATTTTATTATTGATATCATTATTTGAATCAATTACTATTAAAAATAAAAATGGGTTGTCTATGGATATCACAGTATACGGAAAACATATTAAGATTGGTGAAAGCTTAGAAAAACATATTCTAGAACATTTGACTGTAACGGTAAAAAAATATTTTAAAGATGCATTAAATGCTCATGTTACAGTTGAAAAGCAAGGGCAATTGTTTGAAACTGAAATCATTGTTAATGAAGGAACTGGGACTGGAACGTTAATAAAAAGTAATGGTCACGAATATGATTCATATAGAAGTTTTAGTGTAGCAAATGAGAAAATTGAAAAACAATTGAGAAGATATAAAAACAGAATAAAAAATCACAAAAAGCATAAGGAGCAATCTATTGATTTGATTAGTGGTACAAAGTACGTAATTTCTCCTCTTGAAGAATCAGATATTGATAACCATGAAAATTCTCCAACTATAATTGCTGAAAAGCCTTCTAACGTTGAAAATCTTAGTGTTAAAGATGCTGTAATGAAAATGGATTTGTTAAATTTACCGGCTTTGTTATTCGTTAATGATGCGAGTAGAAAGTTAAATTTAGTCTATTATAGAAAGGATGGAAACATATCCTGGATAGATACAAAAATAGATGCTTAGTAAAATTATTTGCTTATAACGAAGGCTTAACTTGCAAAATAATAAAGTTAATTTATTATCTAAATAAATAGAATTTCCAATTTTAATAATTAGCATGAAAGTACAGGTTAACAATAGTGAGTTATTACAAGCTTTAGGTCATATTCAGTCTATTGTAGAGAAAAGAACAGCAAAAAGTATATTATCCAACGTAAAAATTACTACGCAAAAAAATAAAATATCCTTTTATACAACCGATTTGGATATATTTGCCAAAGAATCGATAAATGCAAGTGTAGGGGGGCAACTAACGACAACAGTTCCTATTCATATATTTTATGAAATAATTAGAAAAATAGGTGCGCAAAAAGAGGTTCAACTTATATTTGAACCATCTGATAAGCCAGGCAAAATGCTGATTAAAGCTGGATTAAGTGAATTTAGCCTACCATGTTTATCAGCAGAAGAATTTCCTGATTTTGAGGAGGGTAAACATAGTTGCGAATTTGAAATTGCATCTAGTAATCTACATTATTTAATAGCAACTACAAAACACGCAATTTCATATGATGAAACTAGATATTATTTAAGTGGTGTTTTTCTCCATGTCACAGAAGATAACGGGGTTAATGTATTAAGAGCAGTAGCTACAGATGTACATAGATTGGCGATAGGGGAAGTGACTTTGCCAAAGAATGCACAGCTATTACCTGAAATTATTATTCCAAAAAAAACTGTGTTTGAACTAACAAAATTGTTAGAAGATTTCAGTGGGAACGTTCCAATTGGAGTTTCGTCAAAAAAGATTACTTTTCAAATTGGTAATACTACCTTGGTATCTAAGTTAATAGATGGTAAATTTCCGGATTATGATAAAGCAGTCCCATACGGCAATACCAAATTACTTGAGGTGTCAATATCAGAATTAGCTAAAGCAATCGACTTAGTAACTGCTATATCAACCGAAAGAACGGTAGCTGTAAAGCTTAAGGTAGAAAAAAATAAAATTACACTATCTGTGAATGATAAGATAAATTCTTCAGGAATCATTGAAATCCCCGCTATATATAATAATGACGAAGTTTCAATAGCATTCAATGCCAAATATATAACAGATATACTAAGTAACTTAACTGGTAAAAAAGTTTATTTTAAATTAAATTCTGGAAATACAGCAGTACTAGTAGAAGATAGCGATAACACAAATTGTAGATTTGTATTGATGCCAATGCAAATTTAGTATTCTGCAGGGCAGGGTATTTATAAATTTTGTATGTGTGAGGGAATAAGCTTTGAGTGTTATTCGTGTCTTTAAAATATAATTTAGTTGTATATTAAGAGTATATTGATGCAAAACAAATTACCATCATATATATCCCAATTAGGATTGTACAATTTTAAAAACCATCAAAATTTAGAGATGAAGATAGATGGTAAATTTGTTTTAATTTTGGGAGAAAATGGCAGTGGAAAAACAAATATTTTAGAAGCTTTATCTTTATTAAACGCTTCTAAAGGGATTAAAAATTCAAAAAATAGTGAGATAATCACTAATTTCAACAAACAAAATGCACAGTGGGCAATTAAAGTTAATTATTCTAATCAAAGTTTGGATTATAATGTGCTAGTAGGTTGTAAATTCAAACATATCAATGCAAATGGGAGTAAATTAATTAAGGTCAATAATGAAGAATTAACTAAAAAAACAGATATTTTAAATTTATTAAAAATTGTTTGGTTAACACCGCAGATGGAGAATTTATTTTTAGAATCTCCTAGTACCAGAAGAAAATTTTTAGATCGAATGACGTATAATTTCTTTTCAAATCATGCGGAATATATATTGCAATATGAATATTTTACTCAATCAAGAGCCAAAGTATTAAGTGATATTGAATGGGATAACAAATGGTTAGAACAAATTGAAATGAATATAGCTGAATTAAGTCTTAAAATAATTGATAATAGGCTTGAATGTATTAAAATAATCAACTCATTTTTAAAATCATTGACCATAAGTTATCTCAAGCCCACAATATCTACTCATGGTGAAATTGAGGAGCAGTTAAAAATAAATAATCCAACTAAGGTTTATGAGTATATTTTAGAAAATTTGAGGAAAAAAAGAAATACAGATTCTAAATCAAAGAGGTGTGGTATTGGTTCCCATAAAAGTGACTTATTGGTTATGGATGGAGAGAAGGACAGAGTTGCTGGCTTATGCTCAACCGGTGAGCAAAAATCTATGATTATATCAATGATACTTGGTCAATCATATGCTATTTATGATAAAAGCAAAATAGCTCCCATATTACTTTTAGATGAAATATTTGCGCATTTAGATGATAAAAGAAAAGAAAATTTGATTTTTGAATTAGAAAAGACACCATCCCAAATATGGATTAGTAGCACCAATACCGATTTAGACAAGATGGTAAAAACAAATTGTGCAAAATTTATTCTTACATGATGTATATATGTAGATAAGGCAATAAAAGAAGTGATACGGTGCTTGTAATCCAATATATATTGGATTGGAAAATCACGATTATTATGGTGGAATAACAAATGTAGATAGATTGCGTGCTGAAATGAGGGAGTTAACTGAAAAAAACCTACTACTACATTGGCCAACATCACGGTAACAGTATCACTTATTTACAGTTTTTTGATTTATATATGTGAAGTATATTGACTATATTTATAAAATTTTACCCAATGTAATCCCTAGCATACAGCCTAAAATGCACAATAATAAGCTTAGAAAAATATATATAAAAGATGCATAGGTATAGCCGTCGTACAGAAGATTAACAGTTTCTAATGAGAAAGAAGAGAATGTTGTAAAGCCGCCTAATAATCCTGTAATTATAAATGCTTTTATTTCTGTATTATAGTTAGGAAATTTAGTTATCAATACACTTGAAGCTAGCCCTATAATAAATGAGCCAAGTATATTCACAGCTAAAGTTGAATAAGGATAGATTTCAATAAATTTATTATTAGGGAGTTTGTTTGAAAAAAATATAGATAAATATTTTGACATCAAAAATCTCAATATACCGCCAAGGCCAGCACCAACAAATATCAAAATAATTTTTAACAAAGCTTTTACAAAATATATTTAAATTTCGCCTACTACTTGTATAAATAAAGCCTCCATTTTATACTTAAATGGAGGCTTTTACTCAATCACTAATTTTTATTATTGCTTATTCTGCACAGGGTTAATTTTAGAATCAGTGCTATCATTATCTTGTGGTTTTACATCTGATTTAACATCAGTATTATCATCTTTAGTATCAACCTTGCCAACATCTGCGGTATCATTGACTGTGGTATCAACCGCTGTAACATCCGTATTATCGCTAACATTGGTTGTGGTATCAACTTTGTTAACAGTATTATTACTATTCATTATACTTGTAACTTGATCATAGCCGATATAGCCAGGTATCAATTGATCATTGATTATTATAGTTGGAGTTGATCTAAAGCCAATGCCTTTAGCAATTTCCAAATTTTGATCTAAAGCTGATTGTATAGATGGATCATCAATTTGCTTGTACAGTTGTGCGGTGTCAATTTTTAAAGTTTTGCAAATGCTTTTTACTTTTTGATCAAGGCTGCTGTTACTATTGTTTTCCATCAATGCAAAATGAAAATCTAAGAATTTTCCTGGAGCAATTTTATAAACGCCAAGTGCTAGTTTACTAGCTTTTAAAGAATCAGTTCCTAAAATTGGTAATTCTTTAAACACTATATATGCATCTTGTTTGTTATCTACAATTTGCTTAATCACTTCTGACATTTTCTTGCAATAACCACAGTTATAATCGTAGAAGCTAACTATAGAATTTTTAGCATTTGAGTTACCATAGGTAGGATCATTTTTATCATTAAGTAGTTGATCCTTAAAATCTACAACCATCTGCTGAATCTTTTTATCACGAGCAGTTTGTTGCTTGCTCATATGGGATTCAATCGCTGAGATAACAATATCAGGGTTATCTTTTATTTCTTCTTTAATTATGTCTTTGACTTCAGCTTTGGTAACAGTTTTTGGATCATTAGCTGTATTTTTAGAGCTTTTGTCGATAGTGGCTGTTTTGCTGTTTTCTTGCGTTGCAGAAGGAGTTTTAGAGTTTTTGTAAAAAGAATAACCTAGGAAAGCTATTACTAGTATTATTAACAAAGCGAATGTATTTTTTGATTTCATGATAGTTAAATATAATTACTTTATGAACGAGAATTATTGCATGAATTATTCTGTAATGTAAATAAATTAATGCAAAAATATTGATATTTAGCTATAAAATTGAAAAATAATGAAATTTATTGCAAATTTTGTGCAATGCTTGTCAAAATTTCTTTCATTTCTTTATTAGGGTTTTTATTGATAGATAGCAGTACGTCGGTTTTCTTGCTTAAAGAATTCGATGAAGTTGGTTTCTTTGATTTTGTAATGTGATCTTTATTAGGTTTTGTGCTTAGTCCAATTATTTTTATCTTAGAGATAATTTTATATCCAAAGTATCGTGTGATTTTATCAATGATATTAGGGGTCATCATTTGTATGTCTAATATGCTACAATGATTATTAATTTTTACTGTAAGAGTATTAATTTGATTTTTTGAAAATTTAATATCTTGTGGCAATATCTTATATTTCAAATCATCCCCCACAATCAAATCCCAATAAAATAGCATTTTATAATACGGAGTACTGTTTTTATTGAATAAAGGTTTGATCGCATGCTCAATATGATTTTTTAACCACATTTGCGATTGCGTCTATGGTTTAGTTAGCAGCAGGAGCTGCTGACTTTTCTAACGACTTAACTTTATGTGTTAGCTTACTAACTTTCCTTGAGGCTGTATTTAATTTCAGTACTTTTTTAGTGACAGCTTTCATGATTGTAGATTCTGCCGTTTTTAAAGCTGGTATAGCATTGGCAGAATCTTTTGACTTAACTAATTCTTCAACTTTTTTAGTAAAAGTTTTAATTTTACTTTTGATTATCTTATTTCTTAAAGCTCTTTTAAGAGATTGTTTGTGTGCTTTAATCGCTGATTTATGTTGTGCCATAATTTATTTTAATTTATCTTGAATAAAATTCTACTACCAAATTAGGTTCCATTTGTACAGGAAAAGGAACTTCTGATAAAATTGGTACCTTTAAGTAAGTAGCTTGAAGGTTTGGAGCATCAATTTTTATGTACTCTGGTGTATCTCTTTCGCTTTTTTCTTTTGCTTCAAGAACAATTAGTAATTTTTTAGATTTATCTTTTACTTCTACAACATCATTAGGCTGTAATCTATAGCTTGGAATATTAACTACCTTGCCGTTAACTTTGACATGTTTATGAGTGATAAATTGCCTAGATGCAAACACGGTTGAGACAAATTTAGATCTATAAACAAATGCATCAAGTCTAGATTCTAACAGACCAATTAAATTCTCACCAGTATCACCTTTTTTGCGACTTGCTTCTGCATATATAGATTTGAACTGTTTTTCTCTAATATCACCATAATACATTTTTAGCTTCTGTTTGGCAATTAGCTGTGTACCATACTCTGTTGCTTTCTTGTATCCTGAAGCCCCATGAACACCTGGTGGGTAATTTCTTTTATTATATGGATCCTTATCTGTGCCCCATAGTGCTGCGCCAATTCGGCGACTAATACCATATTTTCTGTTTGATCTTTTCGACACTATTAATTTATATATTACATTTTAGGATAAATATAATATAAAAACCTGCTAAGTCAATCACTTATAACTATTTTGATGGAAAAAATTGCTTTATGTTATCAGTGATTAGTGTTTTTTAATAATGCAGATATGTTATTAATTTCTTCTGCGGTTAATTTATAGTTATCCGATAGTAGTTTTTTCTCACTTTCAAATTGATCGTAAAAATTTGCTTTTAAATCTTGTAAATTCTTATTAAGCATTTCAATTTCATCTATCAAGTATAGTGATGTGACGAGAAAGGCTTTTGTATCTGAGATAGTATCACTATGGCTTTTTATTTCATCAATCTTTAGATTTAACTTATCTGCTAAATCTAGTAGCTTTTTTGGATTTTCACACGATAGTTTTATTTGAGTGTTTCCTACTTTCAATTCAATTTCTTGCATATTTTGAATTTTATTTATTTTTATTTAAAATATTTTTTAGCTGGCTAATTGATACATCTATGTCTTGAGTTGTATTATCATTGATTAGAGTATCTTCTTTTTCAGATTTATCATCCATTGTAAGATGATTTGCAAGTTTATTGCTTAAATCTTTTTTTTCCAGCTGATGTTTTTTAACAACTTTATTTAATTTATCAATCTCA
>Ga0114932_10001129_pt1 | contig 31302 bp, 24 predicted proteins | sample 2SBtaG_2_FD_87286 | JGI IMG/M metagenome (GOLD analysis project Ga0114932, IMG submission 87286) | Deep subsurface microbial communities from Kolumbo volcano to uncover new lineages of life (NeLLi) - 2SBTROV12_ACTIVE470 metaG | ecosystem: Environmental > Aquatic > Marine > Volcanic ...
AATCAGTATGAATTTATGACGACAAAATGAGTAAACGATTCAAAAGTTCAATTTGTTTAACAATATGTTCTATGAACGATTTTAACCACCTATGATGGCTTACCATCAAACGGTTTTTTACATCAAGTAGTGTAAGAAGAGGTTCTAGACGTATCACAATTAACAAAAGCACTATCATTTCAAGACTAACTGATTTATACAATGGGGTATTTTCAAACTCATTTAGGGAGCATCAATACTATCCAACAAAATTATGAGTAAGGAATTTATTCATATGTAAAACCCAAGCTGCATTGCATCTTGAAATTTCGAAGAGTTATGAATAGATTTGTTTTTATAAATAGAGAAGGTATCTAAATCTTTGCGGTATAGTGGCGATTGATATTAAGTTTTTTATGTTAAAGCTGACAATGCCAGCTTTAATTTTTAATATAAATACCACTGAGCTATGTGATGATACACACCAATACCTATGACTACATTGAGTGGGAAAGTTAAACCTAGCGAACTCAACATCGCTAAACCTATATCGGCCTCTTTGATCGATGCTTTTATTGCAGCAGGTGCAGCGATATAAGAAGCACTGGCCATGATACTGGCCAAAACAACAATAGAACCAAGGGATAAACCTAAAGTTGCACCAACAAACACACCTAATGACCCTAGTATAAACGGGATCGTCAAAGCAAAAATGGCTAACCTCCAGTAATTAAACGGCATAGGTCTTAATGTCTGTGCAGCCGTAATACCCATTTCTAATAAGAATAATGCCAAAACTACTTTAAAGCTCGAAGTCAATAAACCTGTAACTTGTGCACCTTGTTGTTCACCGTACATCAGACCTATGAATACACCGCCCACAAGTAGGATCACACTCTTATTCGTTAAAGCCTCGTGCCAAAGCGCTTTCATCGAAACTTGCGTAGAGGTGTCATGAGAGAGTTTTCTAAATAACAATAAGCCAACAATAATTGCGGGTAATTCTAATAACACCAAATATAGAGTCACCTCAGCGCCTACGGCCAACTGATTCGTTTCAGCATATGCTAAAGCAACCGCAAATGTACCTGCGCTTACTGAGCCATAATGCGCAGCAATACTAGCGCTATTGGCCACAGAAAGACCGACTAATTTTCTTAATAATGGAAATAAACTCAGCGGGATCAATGCTCCTAGTGCAACAACCGTCAGCATCTGTGGCAATAAAGACCAACTCACATTACCATGTAATGCAGTTCCGCCTTTTAAACCAATTGTCAGCATTAATAATAAGCTTAACGTATCGTAAGTGGCTTTCGGAATAGTCAGATCTGATCTTAATAACCCAGCGACCAAACCTAAGATAAAAAACATGACGATTATATCAGGCATAAATACTCCTCTAAATTGCTGCGAAGCATTGTAAAAGACTCTTTATATTGATAATAATTAAAGTTTAATAATACATATATAGATAATAATAAATATGATTGAACGCTATCTGACATTTCGCTTGTTAAGGGTCTATATCACATTAGTTCAAACCGGCTCTATCAGCGAAACTGCAAGGCAACTTCATCTAACCCAACCTACTGTATCTATTCAGCTTAAAAAACTGCAAGAAACAGTAGGTCATAGATTATATTCTTTTCAACAACAGAGGTTTGTCTTAACTGAAGCCGGAAATGCTCTGTACTTATCTTGCCAGAAGATTTTCGCATGTTTAGATGAATTTACCTCGCAACTAGACGATATAGATGCAGGCCAATCTGGTCACCTAAAGATTGCGATGGTAAACACCGCACAATATATATTGCCTAAGCTAATAGGCCCTTTTCAGATAAGGTTTCCAGAAATAGAAATAACGCTTGAAATAGGTAACCGTGAGCAGGTTCTACAACGTTTCGAACAGGGCTTAGACGACTTGTATGTATTCAGTCATCCCCCCTCATTAGAGCATGCAATTGCTGAACCTTTTCTGGTGAACCCCTTAGTGATGGTTGCCAATAGCGCACATCCTCTTGCTCAAAATAAACACATCAATATTAGAGAATTACTCGAGAACCGTTTTCTGCTGAGAGAGCAAGGCTCAGCGACACGAATGATGTTTGATAGCTTTTTGCAAAACCAAGGCGCAACTCCTGCGCATATGCAACAACTATCAAGTAATGAGGCAATAAAAGTTGGCATTTCAGCAGGGATGGGCATTGGTATGTTGTCGCAGCATGTATTAGATTTGCATAACTCCAACCTAACCGTTTTATCTGTTGAAGGATTACCTTTGGTAAATCATTGGTATTTTATTGCGCGTAAAGACCGATATATGCCCAAAACAGCATTGAAGTTTTTAAGCTTTTGTCAAACATCTGTAGAACAAATTTTAGGCGAACCGTGGCAAGGAGAATTAGAAGGCCTTCTCGTTAGTCATTTTGAACGCATATAATTGTGGTTTATTCTCTTCGCCTCTAACCACGCCTAATATAATTTGCATATTGCTATGCAGATTCAAAAAAAGAATAGAAAAAATAACCGCAAAACATTATAAAACATTAACTTAATAACTGGTTCTAATCCTGCATCTTTCATTAAAAGCCATTCATGTAAGGTGCTATCATGATTAAAAGATGCATAATTGCAACTGCGCTGCTTCCATTTTTTGCTAACGCAGCGCCTTTTGAAACCTGCCCCAGTCAAGCTTTCTTGATGCAAGACAATAATGCCAAGATGTATGGTATTGACTTAGCATCAGGACGTTCAAGTATTATTGCCAGCACACTTAGACTGAATGGTAGTGAAGATACAGCCAGTGTAAATGCTATCGGCTTTAACTTTAAAGACCAATATCTATATGGCTTTCGAAAAGAAAGTAAGGAAGTTGTTCGTATTGAACAAACAGTTGAAGGTGAGATAACTCACTATGACTCAACTGCACTTGTCGTTTCCGGATTGCCACCTGGTATTCACTTCTTTGTTGGCGACGTAAAAGTATCAGGTGAAGCTCCTGCTGAAGGCGAAACAGACTCTCGCACATCTAGTTACTATATTTACAACAAAGGAAACGGCTTATATGAAATTCCTATTAGTGATAACTTAGGTGCTTCATTAACTGCGACACGTGTACCTGGCAGCCAAAACTGGGGAATGACGGTTTACGATTTTGCTTTTCATCCTATTTCCAACAAGTTGTACGCAATGGAGTCTGACGGTGACTTATTCGAAGTATCTCTAGATGGTTCCAACCCTGAGCTTGTTACCCAATTAGATATAGGTACAGACACAGGCGCGTTTGGCGCCGCTTATTTCGGTGTTCAAGATGTCTATGACGAAGAAACGGGCACAACCAGTGAAAACATTATCTTCTATGTCAGTAATAACAATTCAGGTAATATTTTCAAAGTAGATCTAACCAACGTTCCTGAAGACAAATCTGGCTACAACCCAACCACAGAAATTTTTACACTCGGTCCAAAATCCGGTCAAAATGATGGTGCTCGCTGCGCCATTGCCAAAGTAGAAGTAACAGACGAATCAATGGATTTTGGCGATGCGCCACTTCCTTATCGCAGTGCTTTAGATAACAATGGCGCTCGCCATGTATTTGATCCCAATCAAGACAATCAAAACCTTATATACCTCGGCCAAACCGTTGACGGGGAGAACATCAACACTAGTAGCGACATGAATATTGATTACTCTGACAGCTCAGATGATGGAGTAACGCTTGCGACTGATTTTGCCGCTGGATTAACCGCTCAAGTCATAGTAAACGCCTCACAGGCGAGTAATTTATATGCATGGTTTGACTGGAACCAAGATGGTACTTTTTCAGATGACGAGAAAGCCATAGATAAAGTAAATCTTTCATCTGGTGACAACAGTATTTTAATTGATGTACCCAGTGATGCTGTTAACGGCACATCATGGGCAAGATTCAGGGTTACTAATGGAGAAGAAGAAACACTAACAGCCTATGGCTCAGTGCAAGGAGGAGAGGTTGAAGATTACGAATTTGAGACTTATGGCTCTGAAAGCTACCCAGGACAAAATGATTGGATCACGCTTGCCTTTGAAGATCGTTGGCCTTACTTGGATGACTCCGATTTTAATGATTTAGTTTTACATTATCGCACTACTAAATATTTCTCATCCGAGGGTGTGACCAGCTACCGTATTGAAGGTGAGATTATTGGGGTGGGTGCTTCTTACCACAACGGGTTTGCAGTACGTCTTTATGAAAAGGACACAAACTCTGGTACAGTCAAAACTGTCGCAACTAATCAAATAGATACAGACAACGCCAGCTTATTCATCGCTGGTCAAGCCGTTAACCAAACGATTATCGAGGCAGGTAGAACTGATGCTATAGCGATAATCGCTCAGGACATTTGGGATTATGTTAATGTACAAAACGGGTGTCAGTACTTCAGAACCGAGATCAACTGTGATGTAAATGAGAAGGTTACTTTCTCTCTTACTTTACCATTGGTTAATGCAATTACCGCAGAAAATGCCCCCGGAAATTTACTCGACCCATTTATTTTTGCCAGTGATAACCATTATCATGGTGACTCTATCACCGATGGCAATTATCGTGGTTTAGAAATTCATGTTAAAAACCAAGCGCCGACTGAGGCGTTTAACTCAGCTTTGTTATCTATCGAGGCAGATGACAATAGTGACCCATCATCATCGATTTATTTCCAAACAGCAAATGGAGTCCCATTCGCACTTGCCATAGGTTCACCTTGGCGCCACCCTCATGAACGAGTTGATATAAATAGCGCATACAGTAAATTTGCGGATTTTGCTATCAATAACGGCGCATCATCACCTCTTTGGTTCAATACTGTAGATACTACTATCACCATTCAACTAGGAGCAGAGCAATGAACAAGTTTCTCATAATATTAGCGAGTCTGTTTGTCCTCAACGCCTGCGGCGGAGGTGGCAGCGAAAGTGATAGCAGCGTATCAGATACATCGGCTAGTTCGTCTAGCTCGCAGCAAACCGGAAGCACCTCTAACTCTGATAACTCTGATAACTCTGATAACTCTGATAACTCTGATAACTCTGATAACTCGGATGAAGATAACTCTAGTTCAAACTCTGAGATCGATATGACAATTTTAACGATTGATCAATCATTTGATTTAAAAACAGATTTTGACTTATTGATAGATGCCAAACTATCTACAGGCAATATCAGAGCTTATTTAAATGTGTGTCAAAGTAAAGCAGATTCTGGGAAAGCTGACTACCAAAATTGTATTCTTCGTAAACCAATTAGTCAGGGTGAACTAAATCAACAGGTAACTTTGAGCCGCCAAGATATTACCCTTATAGCGGAGATTTGGCTTTATGATAACAATCCTGAGCCTTTACGTTATCAATGGCAATATGACGAAGCACTACCAGAGCAGAAGTTTGAAATCCGCTATTAGTTCACTGGCCACAAAAAAACCATAGAGCAATCTTAGCTTTATGGTTTTTTATTTCAATCGATTAATTTATTCGCAACTTAATACTGTGCTGTGAAAGTGAGCTGATAGACTTCACCACCATCAAAGTCGGTGACTCTGCCGCCCAAATGGAACTTATCACTGAAGAAATATTTTGCTTGAATACCTAGGTCTGAATCATAAGAACCTAAGCCAACAGATAGGTTACGATTCATGTAATAATTTATGACCGCTGACGTATAGTCATCATTAAAATAATAATCTTTTTCATGTTCTACATCTAAGCTAATAAACTGTTCACCTGAAAGCTTTTTAAAATAACGACCAGATAGTGTCCATGTATCGAAGTCTGACTCAGTATCAAGGGTGACGCCTAAATAATCATGCTCATTAATTTGATGATTATACTCAGCTTTCAACATGGTTTGATCATTGCCATATTTACGATCTTGATATCGAATACTTAGCTTTAATTTATCAGCGAATAAATAACCAAAACCAATTTCAGCATCATTACGAATATGACCAATATCTTCTGTACCACCAAATACGAACCACTCTTCAGTAGCAAACCATTCACCTGATAGAGCAATATCTGTCTCATTATCATAATCAAAGTAAGCCGCTTGAATATTGGTATCAGTGTTTAAATAACCAAAATCATCCCACACACCTGAATTCTGTTGTGGTGCAAAAAAGTATTGGCTAGAAATAACATAAGCATTATCTCCACTAGGAAAATCAGCAAAACCTACCTGATTAAATAGCTGTTTAGATTCGTCAGCTACAGAAGAAAATGAAGAAAGTGCTGCAATTACTGCAACAGTAAGAAGTTTTTTCATGGTATTCCTTTAGATTCCATTGAAAACATTGTCATAAGAGGCGGCATTCTAATCGAAACTGCCTTAACCTCAAATGACTTTTTGTTACAAAACATTCGACTCTTTTTATTCAATTATCTTTATAGTTCAGCAAATTAAAGGCACACTTTGGCTTCTTCTGACACATATTCAGTCAACCTAGAAACTTGGAGGCTCAGTTGAGCGATAAAGACAAAAAACAGCAGTCTGCTTTTAAGAGTCTGATACCTATTTTTGGTTTTATAAAACCTTACAAACTAGTTGCACTTTCAGCATTGTTAGTACTGCTATTTACTTCTGGCTTAAACCTTTTATTAGGCCAAGGGGTGAAATATGTCATCGACCATGGATTTATTGCAGGCTCTGTAGAACAGCTCACCAATGCGGTTTTTGTCATGATTGCACTGATTGTTTTATTTGCAGGCGGTACATTTACTCGATTTTATTTAATGAGCTGGATTGGTGAACGAGTCTGTAATGACATACGTAAAGCCGTGTTTAATAAAATCATTCACCTTCATCCGAGTTACTTTGAAGAAAATCGCAGTGGCGAGTTAATGTCACGCTTAACCACGGACACAACACTGTTACAATCTATCGTTGGTTCTTCATTTTCTATGGCGCTGCGCAGTGCTTTAATGATGATTGGCGGTTTAGTCATGTTATTCATTTTGAACTTTAAGCTGACTTTATTGGTGATGCTATGCGTACCTTTGACCCTACTTCCCCTTTTCTTCTTCGGTAAAAAAGTACGTAAGCTTTCTGAGAGCAGCCAAAGCGCTATTGCGGATATAAGTACTTATGCTGGTGAAATTATTCAAAATATTAAAGTAGTTCAAAGCTATACCCATGAAACAAAAGAAAAAGCCGCATTTTCTGGAGAAGTAGAAAAAGCGTTCACAGTCGCAAAACACCGTATTACACAGCGAGCAATCTTAATTGCAGCAGTTATTGGTTTAACGTTTAGCGCCATAACCGTGATGCTCTGGGTCGGTGGTATGGATGTGATCGCTGGACGTATGTCAGGCGGTGAACTGGCTGCCTTCGTTTTTTATGCGGTGATTGTTGCTTCAAGCGTCGCAACTGTCTCTGAAGTATACGGCGAGCTTCAACGTGCAGCCGGTGCTGCAACCCGATTATTAGATTTATTGAATGTCAAAAGTGACATTACCAATAAATCTAATGCCTCCTTGCTTACTTGGCATCAAAACGCCCATTTAAAGTTTAATAATGTCACCTTTAATTACCCTTCTAGACCTGAAGTTGCGGCGCTAGATAAAGTGAGCCTGACAATCGAAAAAGGCGAAATTGTTGCTATTGTTGGCCCTTCAGGCGCAGGCAAAACCACTCTATTTGAGTTATTACAGCGCTTTTACGACCCGCAAACCGGAAACATTTGTATAGGCGAGCAGTCTATTGATTCTCTGACTTTAGATTCTCTTAGACACACAATGGGCATGGTGCCGCAAAACCCCGTGCTATTTAGCTCCGATGTATGGCACAACATACGCTACGGCAACCCGGATGCAACTGATGAACAAGTTATAGAAGCCGCAAAACGTGCCCATGCACATGACTTTATTACCCGTTTACCCGAAGGCTATGACAGTTTTCTTGGTGAGCAAGGCGTAAGATTATCGGGTGGTCAAAAGCAGCGTATCGCAATCGCGAGAGCTATTTTAAAAGACCCATCAATTTTATTGCTCGATGAAGCCACCAGTGCCCTTGATGCAGAAAGTGAATTTCATGTTCAAGCTGCTTTAAATGAGCTTATGCAAGATAGAACAACGTTAATTATTGCCCACCGTCTAGCGACCGTCATGCACGCCGATACTATAGTGGTGATGGATAAAGGACAAATTGTTGCCCAAGGTAAACATCAAAAACTACTCAAAGAATCAAAGTTATATCAAAGACTTTGTGAGTTACAATTTGAACATTCAGGTAAATTAGATTAATCATTTTCTATGTTTTGATTTATCAATATTGCTTATCCCCTAGCTTGGTTATACTCATCAAGCTAGGAAATCTTGTTTGAAATAAACTCTTCAAATAATTTGAATATATCTATCAATTTCCTGCACTTATTTACCTCAACTAAACTTGCTAAATTTATCTCATCAAACAGCTAGAGATTAAATAGCATGAAAATTATTCGTACCAACAAAGCACACGCCACCCAAGATGGTGCTGGCGTCAACATTAGCCGTATTGCTGGTTTTGACGGTAGAAGCCTTGACCCCTTTTTGATGATCGATGAACTAAAATCAGAGAACAAAAATGATTTTATGGCCGGCTTTCCTGCTCACCCTCATCGTGGCATTGAAACTTTTACTTATATTCGTAAAGGTGGCTTTGAGCACCAAGATCAAATGGGTAATAAAAAAGCCATACGCGCAGGTGACGTTCAATGGATGAGCACAGGCCGTGGCGTAATACACTCTGAAATGCCACTCGCTGATGCCGAACATGGCATGCACGGCTTTCAGATTTGGTTAAATATGCCTGCAAAAGACAAAATGCGTCCGCCTCGTTATCAAGATACCACGGAGCAAAAAGTCCCCGTGTTACGAAATGACGCAGGTATAGAGCTAAGAGCACTGGCTGGAAGTTGGCAACTAGAGCAACAAACCGCGACATCTTCAATTAATGAATTAGCCGGTAATGGCGCAATTGCTGATGTAATATTGCCAGCAAACACTGAAACAACTTTAGACATCTCTGCACACAGCAAAGCACTTGTTTATATTCATTCTGGCTCTATTGCTGACACTGAATATGTCGAAACCTATCAGTTTGAGGTTGACCCTAACGCATCACTAACGTTAAAAGCAGGTGAAAGGGGGTTAGGTGTTTTAGTGTTAGTCGGCGAGCCTATTCGAGAGAAAATCGCCCACATGGGGCCTTTTGTGATGAACACCCAAGAAGAGCTTCATCAAGCAGTTCGCGATTATCAAATGGGCCGCTTTGGCGATATTGTATAAGTGCTTTTTTGATTAAACCCTTTTTCCAACATACAAAACTGAACTGAGTATTTTGATTCGGGTCATTATCCTGTTTATCATTCATTTAATGCTTCACTGCAACTACCAAACATGATGAGTCTTAAAAAGGAATGAAAAATGAGAGTTGATGATATCCGCGTCTTTATACCAGCAAAAGATTTTACAATATCGAAAGCGTTTTATACTGCGCTTGGGTTTAACGGCAGTGATGCTTCAGAAGATTTAACCCTTTATGAAAAGGGCGATTGTTACTTTTTCTTGAGCCGCTTTTACAACCAAGAGCTAGCAACTAATTTAATGATGCAACTTTCGGTACATGACATTGATGAGGCTTATGAGCATATCTCTTCAATTCAAGGATTCGATATCAAATTCACCCAAATTAAAACTGAGCCGTGGGGCAAAGTTGTTTATTTATGGGGACCTTCTGGAGAATTGTGGCATGTGACAGAGTTTAATTTGCGTTAAACCATTTAATAAACTGGCTAAATACCTGACACACCTTGTTGCAAGTTTTGCTTTATTTTACCTATGAGCATTTTGTAAACTAAGTAAAACCACTGAGCAACAAGGAATTACAGTGATAAGCGTAACCGACCTATGCTTTTCTCGCGCTGATGGCGACCAAGTACAAACCCTATTTGATGGCTTTAGTTTTGAAGTCAGTGCACAAGAGCAAGTAGCTTTGCTTGGCGACAGTGGTTCAGGAAAAACCACCCTATTACACCTACTCGCTGGGTTGCTCAAACCCGATAGTGGCCAAATCAGTATTAATGGCGAGGTTATATCTGCATATAATGACAAAAAGCTTGCCCATTATCGTCGAAAAATAGGCCTTATATTCCAGCATTACCAATTGCTCGATTGCCTGACTGTTAAACAAAACATCTTATTTCAGCACCAGCTCAACTACCCTAATCAAAATGCCAAAGAATTTGACCTTCTGATTGAGCAACTTGGTTTAAATGGCAAATTGAATAAGTTACCGCACCAATTGTCTGGTGGTGAGCAGCAACGTGTCGGTATAGCCAGAGCCTTATTAAACCAGCCTAAGCTTATACTTGCTGATGAACCTACCGGCAACTTAGATCAAGCTCGCTCACACCAAGTGGTTGAAATGCTAACAAGTTTATGTAAAGAACGACAAATTAATTTAGTTATGGTCACTCACTCGCAGCAACTGACACAGTATTTTGATACGGTGAAAGTACTCGCTAATGGGCAATTCAACGAGTAGATCATGGCTGAAATTAAACTCATATTAACGACGCACATTGCTTATTTTAGGCGTCACCCTTGGCTATTGTTGCTCTTTATCGTGGGGCTGAGTTTAGGCAGTGCCCTACTCACCGCCATTGCCGGACTTAACCAAGAAGCAAAAAATCGCCACAGTAAATCATCAGCTCTCATAGACTCTGCGGTTAGCCATATTGTAAAGCCCCCCATAGGGCAAGACTATCTCGATGGCAAGTTATGGTTGAAGTTACGCGAACATGGTTTCATCAACGCACAACCTGTATTGCGAGGAAAGTTGACTCTCGCTTCAGGTAAAATCCTTTACGTTCAGGGCATAAACAGTCTGGTCTGGATGACTCAGCCTATTCCGGCATTTTCTACACACACTGGAGAGAGCGAGAACACAGGCCTTGCATTTGACGCTATCATGATTGACAGCAATCGAGCACAAAGATATCAACTACATAAAGACGACAATACGCTTGCGCTGCAAAACAATCCGCATACGCCAAAATTTATATTAGTTGATGACATAGGTGTTTGGTCGCTCACCGATATTGCTTATGCAGACATGTTACTCAACGCACAAGGTAAACTCAGTTTTATCGAATTCACAGGCCTTACAACAGAGCAAGCTTCTCAGGTTGAAGCTATTTTAGGCCATGAAGCCAGATTAGTTGCCTCACAAGAGCAAGACTTTGATGCGCTCTCTGAAGCTTTCTTTTTTAACCTCGCAGCACTGGCGCTACTTGGCTATATTGTCGCTGCGTTTTTAAGCTTCAACGCCATTAAGCTTTCTATTGCTGGGCGCAAAAAACTGCTCACTCAATTTAACCTGTTGGGGTGCTCAAAACAGGCGATTACGACGGCCATTGTCATAGAGTTTACTCTAATGAGTTTTATCACCGCATTACTTGGCAGCGTGGCTGGCTTTTTAATTGCTAATGCACTGGTGCTCGATATAAACCGCACCTTGATGGGCTTATATCAATTAGATAAAGCACTCACCATCGGCTGGCAGTGGCAAACTTTGGCATTGGGATTTATTGTCAACTTAGCGACATTGGCACTTATGGTGGTTTCTCAGAAAAACACGCTTAAAAACCAAGGCAATATGCTTTTCGGTCTATCGTTACTTGGTATTCTTGCCGCACTAAGTTACTTGTATTTAAATGCCAGCACTGAATTTGAAGCGCTGTTATTGTGCTTTTTCATCTTAGCCTTGTTTGTGCTGCTCACACCAACCTGCTTACAAGGTTTATTGCGTTTCAAAAACCCATTTAAGCAGCCCATTTGGCAATGGCTTTATGCCGACAGTAAATCTCAATTAGCTGAATTACGTATTGCTATTGTGGCTATCTTAGTTGCTCTAGGTAGCGCTATTGGTATGCAAATTATGGTTAAGAGTTTCAGTAATACCCTCAATGCACATCTTGAAAAACAACTCAGTGCCGACATGTATATCCATGTTGATAAATACCAACCAGAAATAAGAGCGAATTTAAATGGTGATGCTGATATTCAACGTGTTGGCATTTATATGGCGTCTAATGGTTACATCAATGCTATGCCTGCAAAACTTGCAAGCTTTGGTAATAGCGCTGATGCTTTTTCACATATCAACTTAACAACGGGCGAGCCTGTCAGAGCGGTGCACTTCACTAATAACGGCTGTATAGCCAATGAACAAGCACTTATAAAACATGGAATTAAACTTGACGATACGGTATTGTTCAAGCAAAACCAGTACAGCTTCTTGTGTCGTATTTCGGCGTTTGCTTATGACTATGGCAACACTGCATTAGGCCTCATTACCCTTGAAGACAGTATCAAACAAAGCCCATTACATTGGCAAGTACATGGCTTATCGTTAACTTTAAATGAACAAGTATCAACATCACAAACTACTGAAAAACTGATTAATAGCTATGGCATAAATAGCGCGGCTATTTCAGAAAATAAACGCTTTAAAGAATTTGCGCACAAACTGTTTAACGATACCTTTAAAGTCACGAAAGTACTCAATGGTTTTATTCTCGCCATCGCACTGATCAGTTTATGTATTAGCTTATTAAGTCTCAGTGCCCAACACGCTAAACAACTGGCAGTGCTTAACAGTCTAGGGGTCGATCCCACTCAGTTACATAAGCTAAAACTCATACAAACCATTGCTTTAGTCGGTTTTACATGCTTGTTTGCCATTCCGCTAGGGTTGGCTTTAGGTTTAGCACTGCTGAAATACGTTATGCCCATTGCCTTTGGTTGGACCATACATTTCTATCTAGATATACCTGCTCTGCTCAGCACCTGTTTATTCTTGCTTTTATCTGCTGTGATATGCGCTTATCTACCAGTGAAAAGGCTCACCGCCAGCTTACATCGTAAGGATCGCTAATTGTGAAATTCGTTTATGTCTTATTATTCATTCTATTTACACTGCTGGGGTGTGAAAAAGCGCCACAACCGCAAGAAAAACAGCTTTTACATACCATGCGCGGCGAACCTGTCGATGCCAAACGTGGTGTGAAGTTTCCAGAAGATCATGGCGCACATTTAGCGCAAGGCATTGAGTGGTGGTACATCACAGCCACTTTGACTGCTGAAACAGGTGAAACCTTTGGTGCGCAGTGGACGCTATTTAGAACTCAAGTACCGCTGCCATTCGAATCAACCTGGTGGGACGACCAGCTCTACTTTGCTCACTTCGCCCTGCAACATGAACAAAAACACCTTGCTTTTGAGCGCTATGCACGCACAGGCCAAGCAAAAATAATAGCACAGCCCTTTATGGCTTCTTTAGATGATTGGTCTCTTAAAAGTAAATCACGCAGCTTTTTACCCCTGCAAATGAAAGCAAAACAAGGCGACTATGCCATTGATGTTTCGCTAACTAACAGCCCACTTACGCTACATGGTGACAATGGCTACAGCCAAAAAACACAAAGCGGTCATGCCTCTTACTATTTTAGCTACCCGTTTCTAGAAACCGCTGGCACCCTCACCTTTGAAGGAAAAGAGTATAAAGTCACAGGTAATGCATGGTACGACCGAGAATGGTCAGCAAGCTTAATCGACAAAAATCAAATGGGTTGGGATTGGTTTAGCCTAGTGAGTGGCTCTGATAAAAGTCAAAAAACAGGCCTGATGTTATTCTGCATTCGTGATGCACAACAAAACTATGATTACTGTAGCGGTACACATATTGATGAGAAAGGCCAAACACAACAAATTCACAAACAGGATATTCTGCTAGAAAAACTTAAGCACATAAGTATTGATAACAAATACTACCCGAGCAAATGGCGTGTTACTTTGCCGGATATTGAGCCTATCGTGATTGAAACCATCACTAAAGATTCTGTAAATAAGCTCTCCATTCAATATTGGGAAGGCAGAGTCAAAGCCAATGGTGGTTTTAAAGGCATTGGGTATGCAGAGTTATTTGGTTATTAAAATTTAGCGGCTTCATTAAGCCGCTTTTTAGAATAAAAACCTTTACAACTTCACGATAACCCTGAACTTTTTCTGTTCACTGCTATGCTATATAAAACAATAATCGCTAGCTTTGACATAAGTATACTAATACGCGTATCTAGGAACGATGATTAAATGCTAAGAATCAATCTCATACTTTTGAGTTTTGTTTTTTTTGTATGTAGCTTAAGTGCCCAAAATTCAACTAATCAGATACAAAGAGAACATCAACCAATTAGAATAATTACCAATAACTGGGCATCCCAAAAGGTCATTTCTCATATCGTTGGCAATATCTATCAACAACTCGGCTTTGAAGTGAGTTATCTAGAATTACCTACTGAAGGCCAATGGTTTGCACTGAAATATAATAAGGCTGACATACAAGTTGAAGTATGGGAAGGCAGTGTGGCAGATAAATACAATCAGTTAAAAGAAGAAAATAGCATTATCGATGCGGGGAGCTATAACGCTAAAACTCGTGAAGAATGGTGGTTTCCTAGCTATGTTAAAGCACAGTGCCCTAACCTACCAAAATGGACTGCATTAAACGAATGTGCAGCTTTGTTTTCAGATGAAAACTCAGGCCGCGGTATTTACTACGCAGGCCCATGGGAAAAACCTGATAGAGCAAGGATCAGAGCATTGAAACTAAATTTTAAATTGATCACCCTCAATTCTTCAGATGAACTTTGGGGCAAGTTAACAGAGGCTTACACGAAAAAAAAACCTATTTTGTTGTTTAATTGGACACCCAATTGGGTCAATGCTAAATATCAGGGCGAATTTATTGAGTTTCCTGATTATGATATTGAGTGCGAGACAGTACCTGAATGGGGTGTAAATAAAGTTTTTCTTTATGATTGCGGCAACCCTAAATCAGCTTGGCTAAAAAAAATTGCCTCACGAAGTCTAGCCGAGCGTAATTCTTGCGCCTTGAACACTCTAAAAAATATGAATTTAAACAATTCGCAGTTTGAGGAAATAGCAGCTTTAGTCATGATTAAGGGGCTAACCATAGAAAGTGCAGCTAAGTATTGGCTAAGCGAAAACCAATCTCTATGGAGAAGTTGGATAAGTAAAGATTGCTGATAGTTAATACCAACCTTTTTCAGATAGATGATCTAGTTAACTTGTGTTTCTTTTTTAATTTGAAAAATGCAGATACTTGCCAAAATTACACCTAGAACATTAACCACCACATAAACTTGTGTGGTTATATTGAAATGAAAGCTCATTGCCAATGCAAATAAAAAACCAAACTTCTGACCGTTTACTCCTACGACTAATATTTGACATAGCCAAAATAATAAAACCAAGTAACGGGCAAACACCCTTGCTTTAAATAAGCTATAGCTGGCAAACACACCCATTACACAAAGTAAGGCTGAAAATGGTGCAAACTTTAAACTAGTCATATACACATAGCTGTTTGCGCCTAAGCTTAAAATAGCCGCAATAGCGGTGATGGAAGACATGAATAAGAGGGCTTTATTACGGAGCAGCACGTCTCAACCTCGCACCAAAAATAAATTCTTTGCAATGATAAGAAATTTCACAAGATGCAACAATGATTAAAATAAAAAAAGCCCCAGAAATGGGGCATAAGTAGCTCAAGCTTGAATGGGAGATAAGCCTTAACCTATTGAAACAACTCATTCTGATAGCACTCTAAGCAGTTAGCTTTACTAACCTGAATGAGTTCACAGTGTATTACTTTATTTGCACTCATTGGTGTCAATTTTACCATTAAATGTAAGTAGTTATGTCTAATACAACTCGAAATAATACTCAATCATTTTTGAGTACTAAAATTGACATTTGTTTCGTTAAAAATTTCATTTAAAAACAGAGAAATAGCAGAGCTTTCGCTATTATTATTTGGAAGTAGGTACCTCAGCGCTAGCTGGAGGCGTGAGCGACAAATTTTCTTGCCTCAAAATAAATCCAATACAAAAAAGACGCTTATATCAATAAGCGCCTTTCAATATTTTTCTCGAAACTAAATTTAGTCTTTTGCTAAACGTGCTCGTGCCGCATGTAGCTTTTTATAGCTTTCAATTAAGCGTAAATGCTTATCAAGACCTTCAAGGCTCATGCTAGTTTCAGTTAAACCATAGAAAGTCACATCGCCATTAATTGAGCCGACAACAGCATCCATCACTTCTTGACCAAACATACGTGTGAAACTGTGAATGTAATCTTCAATTTCAAGCTCTTCATCAAGTGCTACTTCTAAGGTTGCATCCATCGCTTGGTAGAATAAGCCACGCTCAACAATGGTATTGTCGTTGTATTGTAAGAAGGCCTCAACCAGCTCTTTGGCTGCTTCTAAATCACCTAATGCTAAATAAATTAACAGCTTAAGCTCAAGAATTGTCAGCTGACCCCAGACTGTGTTTTCGTCAAACTCAATACCAATTAATGTGATGATGTCAATGTAGTTGTCTAGTTCTGACTCTTCTAAACGCTCAACTAAATCAGCCAATTCATCTTCACTTAAACGGTGAAGGTTTAAGATGTCTTCACGATATTGCAGGGCTTTATTGGTGTTATCCCAAATTAAATCTTCAACCGGATACACTTCTGAGTAGTCTGGTACAAGAATACGACATGCGTTGCCAATGTGTGTAAATTCAGCAATATAAGCTTCTTTACCTATCGACTCTAAAATACCAAATAACTTGTCTGACTCTTCTTCAGTTGTGCCTGAAAAGTCCCACTCAACAAACTCATAATCGTGCTTCGCACTGAAGAAACGCCAAGAAATTTTACCTGTTGAATCAATAAAGTGTTCAACAAAGTTCTCCGGCTCTTGCACTGCCATGCTGTTAAACGTTGGCTTAGGTACGTCGTTTAAGCCCTCGAAACTACGACCTTGCAGTAGCTCAGTTAAGCTACGCTCAAGAGCAACCTCAAAGCTTGGGTGTGCACCGAATGACGCAAATACTCCACCCGTTTTTGGGTTCATTAGCGTCACACACATAACAGGGAATTGACCGCCAAGTGATGCGTCTTTTACAACGACTGGGAAGCCCTGCTCTTCAAGACCTTGAATACCTTCAACAATGCCTGGGAACTTGTCTAAGACTGCTTGTGGTACATCTGGTAATACAATTTCTTGCTCGATGATCTGACGTTTAACCGAACGCTCAAAAATTTCAGATAAACACTGAACTTTCGCTTCAGCTAGGTTATTTCCGGCACTCATACCATTACTTAAGAATAAGTTTTCGATTAAGTTGGTTGGGAAGAAAACCGTTTCACCGTCTGAGTGACGTGTGTAAGGAATTGAACAAATACCTCGTGCAACATTACCTGAGTTGGTATCGATTAGGTGTGAACCACATAATTCACCTTCAGGGTCGTAAATCTCGCGCGTATATTCGTCTAGGATCTCTGTCGGTAATTCATCTTCTTCATTTGGCTTAAACCATTTTTCATTTGGATAATGCACGAACTCAGCATTGGCGATTTCAGTACCAAAGAACTGATCGTTATAGAAGAAGTTACAGCTTAAACGCTCAATGAATTCACCTAGTGCCGAGCATAAAGCGCTCTCTTTGGTTGCACCTTTACCATTGGTAAAGCACATTTCAGAAGCCGCATCACGGATATGCAATGACCAAACATTCGGTACGATGTTGCGCCATGAAGAAATTTCGATCTTCATGCCTAAGTCTTCCATTACCGATGTCATATTGGCAATGGTCTGCTCAAGCGGAAGGTCTTTACCTAAAATATATGTCTCTGTGCCGCCTTCTGGCGTTGTCATCAACATCGCTTGCGCGTCAGCGTCTAGGTTTTCAACGGTTTCAAGTTGGAAATCAGGGCCAGTTTGGATCACCTTTTTCACTGTACAGCGGTCAACCGCACGCAGCATACCTTCGCGATCTCTCTCAGAGATATGCTCAGGGATCTCTACCTGAATTTTAAAAATCTGGTTATAGCGATTTTCAGGATCAACAATGTTGTTTTGCGCGACACGAATGCCATCGGTCGGAATATCACGTGCGTTACAATACACCTTAATAAAGTAAGCCGCACACATTGCTGATGAAGCTAAGAAGTAATCGAATGGGCTTGGTGCTGAGCCATCACCTTTATAACGAATTGGTTGATCGGCAATAATTGAGAAATCATCGAATTTCGCTTCAATTCGAAGATTATCAAGAAAATTAACTTTGATTTCCATAGAGCGGTTTCCACGGTCGCGCGCTTACTATGCTTTGTAAGCGCTTTTCTAAAAATACCGCTAATTATCCGCTTTTTCTGCTCAACTGTCTTGGGTTAATTATAAAAAAACCCCAACGTCAGACTAAAATGCCTTTTGCAGAAAAATATCGTAGCGATACTCGTTCGATTTACTGGTTTTTTTAGCGGTCATCATTTTCTGCTCTTGCTTAGATTTACGTTTAAACAAGCCATCTTTGTCGTTTAAAGGCTGATCGGGAAAATATAGCTGCGTCAGTAAAGACTCATAACCGTACTTACTGATTTTTATATGAATATGAGGTGTACGCTGCTGAGGTGCATTTAACGGATATGCACCCGGCATTACTGTTTTAAATTTAAAGCGCCCTTGTTTGCCACTTTGCAAGATCGCCCACCCTTGGAAATGCGGGTCGATTGGCGCTTCACTGTTATCGTGAGGGTGATGATACTTACCATAACTATTAGCCTGCCATAGATCTATTGTGACATCTTCAATGGCATTACCATCTTGATCAAACACTTGTCCAAAGATATCTATAATAGTGCCTTTGGCACGCCCTATTTTACCTTCGACTTCGGTTAAATCTGCATCCTTGTCTTTTTGCGGAGTTATGGGGTAAAACGGCCCTTCGACTTCCCTAGGGGTTAAAATTTTACCACCAGCCTGTGCACCGAACGTTTGGCTTATAAGTAAACCGCCCATCGAGCCTAAGGCTGCACTTTTAATAAATTCTCTGCGCTTCATTGTATTCTCCTCACCTGCTTAACTAGGCTTTTTGTCATTGCATGGTTTTCACTGTAAAGCGTAGCGATTTATTCTTCTTATCAATCTTCTATTATTTTCCTAATCGAGAGTTAAAATAAATTTAACTCTATTTTTTATTAACTTATGGAAGGTAATAGATCATTCATGCAAAATTATTCTGGGCTCAGACTGCCAAACAACATCTAGCTCAATAGGTTGATTTGTTGAGAACTGATAAAACATTCTGTTATCTTCTTGCCACTGTTTTGACAATACGCCTGGTGCTTGGCTTTCATGCTTCAATTGGGTCGAAAGTGTTGTTCTTAGCATAGCTTTAACAGGCTCTCCCGTTTGAGATGGCTCTGCAATTAACCCTTTGTTTGCTCTTTCTAAAGGATCTTGAATTTCAAACTCTGGTTGATAACCCACCATAGGTAAAATTGATTGCGCCGCGATTTGTGACCACTTAGGTTTAATTATCAAGTGCTCTGAACTTGGCCAAAACATTACTTGCTTGAGCATAAAGCTCACTTTCAGGTTAAGCGACTGCCCTACCTCTAATGGTTTAGCTAATCTAATTTCATACTGATTGAGTTTAGGTGGCTTTATTTCCCCTTCTCTATTTATCAGAGCCAAACTCCAGTTTTTATGATTGCCATCTCGACTAACTAAAAACTGACTGATTGGATATTCACTGTTATTTTCTAACGTGTATTGAACATCAAAGTATGCTTTGCCTTGCTCTGGATAAAACCCGATTTTAGTCTCTAACTCTGTCATTGTTGGTTGAGGTAAGTCGGCAAAATACCTGAAAGCTTGCTCGTAGTCCGCTTGCCACTGCATTCTTTGCTTTTGATAGGTCAAAGGCTTTTCTTTGGTGATTTGAACATGCATAAAGCCACCGGCTCCGAGCGTTAGTAACACCATCGCAACAGCTGGCATGGTCCAAGGTTTTTTATTCATCACATACCCTGTCCCTCTATGTGACAGCTTTACAGCAAATACACAAAGCGTTGCAGCGACTACACTCCAAAACAGCATAAATGGTAAAAATACCTGTTCACTTTCTAAAAACAGCTTTGTTTGAGAGGCAGGTTGCAATGGCGAACCCGCAATATTCCAGAGTAAGTGTGTTATTCCCAACGCCGAGGTAATGGGTGTGAACTTAATAATTAGCAATGCAAATATACACAGCCCTGCTTTAATCACAGATTTAGCAATATGATGAATACATACAAATATCACGGCCAATAGCGCTTGCGGTACTAGACTAAATATTATTTGCTGTACATAGTGCGACAGCGAAATATCACTACCCGCTATGAGCTCAGCCATTAGGCTCGCAACCCCCATAAACACAGTTAAAACCAGCAAGCAAATTAACAATGTAATCATATCTACCATGATTTTTTGCCAGTTACTGATTGGTGTCGAAGACAATACATCTGCAAACTGGTTACGCTGGGTATGCCAACAAACTAGCCCGCTCCACAGCGCCAAACACACCGAAGTAAAAAGCAAATATACATCCCAGGAGACGGCATTGAGTGCCGTTATGCTGTTATTGAGATTATAAGCTTGAGCTGAAAGCAACGTTGAAAGTGCCTCATTAAGAACAATACTGGCCCAAATGACCAAAATGACAGGGGTAAGCTTTGAGCTCAACAACACTTTAAAGTTTAAGAAAAGCAGATGAACAACAGGCAGATCGGGTAGACGCATATAAACATGCCGTCTGGTTTTTTCCTGCGCAGGCTTAACCGCCTTTTTATTATTGTGCTCAACATTTAAATTAATACTGACTTTAGACAAAGCCAAAAACACAAGCACGCCCACTATAAAATAAACGATTCTATTAACTATAAAGGGCACATTTGAAGCTTGATCACTAACATTGATATCTAACAAAGGCGTTATACCAAACGGATCTACCCAGAGCATGAACGTGTAAAACACCTCACTCACTATCGCGCTGCCCGATAAAAACTGAAACCCTAAAATACCGCCAATGACTATGTAAACAATGCCTACGGCAGCACTGATGGCATACAAGGTAAACGGCGTACATGACCGTTTAACCAAATAAAAGGCGATTAATATCAGCAAAAAACTACTTTGAACAATGCCAAATAGACTGATCAAAAAGAAGCTTTGCAAACCCATCAACCAAGTTGTTTGACTTGCAAATACACCACAGACGACTACAAAGCCGAACAACATGGGAAAACTTAAAATAGCGGTCGATACAAACACTCTGGTACGCCATCGCACCCGAAAAGACACAGGGGTTACATCGATAAGCGCCATCATGTTCGACGTACTGTCTCTAAATAGTAAAGTGGCTGCAATTACGGCAAAAGCCGCTGGCATTATCAACATTTGCAAAAGCGCATACACTTGGTAGAGCTCATTAACCGTGCTTTGTTCATGCAAATTACCTAGGCCGATTAGAGTACTTAATAAGCTCACAGCTATAGTCACCACCCACACGATTGGCTGTCGGTAAGCGTATCTCAACTCATTATTTATTAGCATGACGCGTCTCCTTTTTATGAAGCTCTAAAAAATAACGGTCTTCTAATTTTGCAAGTTGAAGGCGTGCATTTGCAGTAGGCTGTTGCTCACTATAAATTCGCCACGATGGCTTGCCATATTTATAGCTTTTACTTAAAACCTGAGCATGGCTCTCAGGAAGCGTGTCACTCAACCATATTTTGTTATTTAGTGGCGCAATTAAGGTTTCTACGTCATCGCTGTCGATGATTTGGCCTTCTATCAATATGGCAACGTGATGGCAAAGGTTTTCAATGTCTTCAACTATGTGGGTAGAGAGAATGATTAATTTATCAGCGCTTATTTCAACTAAAACATCATGTAAACGCTCACGCTCTGCGGGGTCGAGTCCTGACGTTGGTTCATCCATGATCAGTAATTTGGGTTCACCGAGTAAAGCTTGAGCAATGCCAAAGCGCTGTTTCATCCCCCCAGAAAAAGTCGAAACGTGGCGTTTAGCAACTGAAGTTAAATTTGTCAGCGCTAATAATTCTGGAATTTGCTTTTTGTATTGCTGGGGCGATAACCCTTTTAACACCGCAATATGGATTAATAATGCTTCGCAAGACATATTGGGATACACACCAAAATGCTGAGGTACGTAGCCTAATTGTTTGCGTAGCATAGAAGGGTCTTGCAAACATGATTTGCCTAAAAACGCATAGTCGCCTTGATCTGGCGCTTGTAAACAGGCAAGCGTTCGCATCAGGGTTGATTTGCCGGCGCCATTTGGTCCTAGTAAGCCAACCATACCTTTGTGTAATTCTAGATTAATCTGCTTTAGGGCATGTGTGCCGTCAGGATATTGCTTATTTATGTCAGTTAAAACTAGCATGTATCACCTCTGTTCAACTTTGTTCAGTGGTTTTATGCTATTGAGTCAATTGATTACTGACTATTACTTGATGACGTCTTGCTTTGTTTAAATGATAAAGCACAAAAATGGCTTTTCATCATTTAAAAATGCACTTTCGTCACTTCAAAAGCGCTCTAGGTCGCCTTATATTGTGTGTTTAAGATATAGTGGCCTTATCTACTTTTCGCAGTAAACTTTTTATAAACAGCGTTATGAGCCAATTGTTCCAAAGCAGCCCGACACTATTTATCTCACGTTTTGTGCCTATGCTATGCGCGCTTATGATAGTGACTCACTTACAATTTTTGTCAGCAAAACAGACAAGCGCTTTAGCGTATATAAGCACATTCATTGAAGTCGGTATGATGAGTTTGCCTATGCTACTTGCTCATTTAGCTACTTATAATAAGTACATATTGAAGCGGCTTATTTATTGGTCTCTTGGTTTCGTTGTTTACCCCGTCGCCCTTTTTACCTTACAAACACTGCAACCAACTTTTTTCAATGCTCACCTTAGTTTTGATGGCGTAGTGATTTTTATTGGCTTGAGTCTGTGTAGTATCTTTATACCTTCGGTCTCATTAAAGTTGAAGAAAATAAATGGTAGGTACTTACAAACAATCAAAATTGAAGACCTATTTATGCTTATAGCCCTAGGGGCTTGGGTTATTTTAATGTGTTTAGCCAACAGCCATGATGAAGCTTTAACGCTCACCCCTAATACCCTAGTTGTCAGCCTAGACGTAGGAGTGACGGAGTTTAAAACGTTTATTTGGACTGGCATACAATCTAGTATTATTGCAGCGCTTATCTGGGTAATTTATTGGTTGAACAAGCGTTTTCTCATCGCAAAACTGCTTGGGCAATTTGGTGTATTTAATTATTCGTGCGGTACATTCATCTACTTACTGGTCTGCACTCCCATTGCGTTTTTCCTCATTAATATATTGCCCATTTCTGAGCAAACACTGTTACTCATACCTTCAAATACACAAGGTATTTTTCAACCACAAAACTATGTGTTTACTTTCAGCTTAATAGCACTTAGCACCCCGATTATTCTACTCTGCCGCCACCACAGAACAGAGCGCAAGCTGTTCGAATTAAAGCAGCAAAACAGACAGGCTGAGCTCACTTTGCTGCAACAGCAAATAAACCCACATTTTTTGTTCAATTCACTTAACAATATTTACGGCAAAGTGCTTTGTCAGTCTGACGATGCGCCAAACTTGATAGAGCACTTATCAAGCTTGCTGCAGCATTCTGTGTATAAAGGACAAAAAGACTTTGTATCCCTTGAAGATGAGCTCAATTACATCATGCATTATATTGAGTTACAAAAAGTAAGATTGAACGACAATATTAACTTGAGTGTTAGATTACCAAAACTCAATAGCTCAGCACATCAAATCGCACCATTACTGCTCATAGTGCCCATTGAAAATGCTTTTAAACACGCAATAGCCAATAGTCTTGAGCGTTGCAATATTTATATTAACTGTGAGCTAGAAGAGCATCGTCTTACCTTAATCTGCGAAAACAGTTTTAGTGAACAAACAACCGAAGATATGAAACAAAGCGAGGAATATACTGGCGTCGGCTTACAAAATTTGAGTAAACGGCTTTCTCTCATTTATGCCAACTCTCACCAGTTAAACTATGGGCCCGAGGGCGAACATTGGCAATTCAAATTAACATTAGAGCTACCATGAAACATAAAATTGCATTAATAGATGATGAGCCGATTGCGCACCAAGTGCTGCTTCACCATTTAAAAAAGTACCCTAATTTTGAGGTTGTCGCTCAGTGCTATAGTGCCGTTGAAGCATTGCAATTATTAGCCAATGAAGACATTGATTTACTATTTTTAGATATCAATATGCCTGCACTAACTGGTATTGAGATGCTAAAAGTTATTAAGCAATGCCCGCCTGTGATCATCGTCAGCGCCTACCCTGAATATGCCATTGATGGCTTTGAGCTCAATGTTGTCGACTACTTGTTAAAACCCGTCAATGAAACTCGTTTTGCACAAGCCATTGATAAGCTTCCTTTTGCAGCAATCAGCTCAACCATAGCAAAATCTATAACCCTCAAAGTCGGCAGAAGTCTAGAAAAAGTTACCCTTACAGACATTACATACTTCGAGTCTTACGGTAACTATGTAAAAGTATGGAATCAAGACAACATGATACTCGCCAATACCACACTTAAATCTTTGATAGACGAATTACCAAAAGAAAACTTCGTACAAATCAATAAATCAACGGTGATTAATTTAACGCACATCCATAGCGTTACAAGCAAAGACGTCACGCTCAGTGATGGACAAACAAAAAAGGTCAGCAAGCTATTTATTGAGGACACAAAAATATTGCTATAAGACAGCTAGCCAAATTCAATAAAAAAGCCCGCATAACAAAGCGGGCTTCTCTTTTAAAAATAACCTTAGTTAATCTTAATCGACCAAGCGTTTAACACGCCTACGTCTTGGTTGTAGTGATCTTGTACTCTTAATTGCCAAGTGCCTTTTACACTACCCGACAAGTTCACCGTGTAAGACTCGACTACATTATCAGCACTATCACGGCCATTGTAATTCTTAAGCTGATATTGAGCACCTGTTGGCGAGGTCAACACTAAACTAATATCACCACGATAAGTGTGGCTAATATTTACCTTTACGGTTGCAGTACCAGATGTCGTTGAGTTATCAACATCAAGTGTTGATGTCATTACGCTATTGTCAGGAATAGAAGAAACACTATTCATTTCAAAGAATGTTTCTTCAACCACAGGGTCAGTAACCGGTGTACCGCCATTAAAGCTTTGACCTGAGTTCACTTGGTTGTACGTTGAAGAAGTTACTTGCCAAGTGAAATCACTGTACTTTGAACCTGAGCCAGTAAGTTGTAGCGCATGGCCTACTGCAGTAGATGACGTTTCAGATACAGGAATGGCTGTTGAAGATTGACCCTGCGCTGCACCATCGGTTGCAGTAAAGGTGCCTTCATAACTTAAGAATTGAACCAACTTACCGGTGTTATCTACTAACGCAATACCATCTGGGCCACCATTTTGTAGGCCACTTATAGCGAAGAATTTAGTACCAAAACCAGATTGCTGATCAGCTAAAGTGCCTGAAAGTGAGATAGTTTTGTATGCCGCACCGCCGTTGCCGTTATAAGCTACTAGCTGCCAACCACTTAGATCTACACCTGCAGCGCCTGCGATTTCAACACCTTCGTTTACATCTGAACCATTGTTGTCATAGTGGAGTTCGTTTATCCAAGGTGTTGCGTCACTGCTACCTGTGTCACCTCCACCAGTATCGCCACCGCCAGTTCCAGTGCCTGCACCTACGCCTGAACAATCACTTTCAAAGATACATGCTGCAAATTCAGGGTGATCGATAAATGGGTTACGGTTACCTTGATACTGGAAAATGACATCGTTACGACGGCGCTCAAAATCATCAACTGGATCGTCTTTGTGCCATTGAACAAGCACTGTTTTTAAACCCATGTAAGCAACAGCTTCATTACCGCCGGTCTTAGAGGCTTCAATTTTACTGCGATCATCGGTCAAAATAAGATCAGGCTCTACAAAACCATTGGCATTTGTACCACCTTCATAACGCACAGCTAAATACATCAATGCACGGGCTACATCGCCACGACGACCCGGCCAAGTTTGCCAAATACCGTCTAACGGACCTGAACCCATAGTTAGATTCACTTCAGATGATGTTCCACCGCGGTTATTGTTTACATCAGTGGTTTTTGTTGAGCAAGATACACTAGTACAGCTTGCATAAGGTTTGTTATTTCTGCTCGAATTGTAACTACTATTTGAAATAAATAAGTGATGCAGGTCTGTATATGCCAAATTTTGACTACCATCTTTTGGAAAACCATAAGATTTCGGCCAAGAGTGTTCGCGATTATAGTTAGTATTACCACCGCCTACTTTGGTGTAAACAGCATTTTTATATACATCAACAACTTGAGAGTTATTATCTGGGTTTTCATCGGCTTTTTCTAGCACGTCCCAAGTATCTGTACTTGATGATGTATAAGGAATTTTTGTGTGACCCTTGATTATTATATGCAAGCTTTGTTTCAGCGTTGTTGCATTTGCATTATCAATGTTCTGGTAATAGTTTTGTGGCGCAGCAGCCAAGGATACACCTGACAACGAGCTCATGAGCATCGCCATAGATGTCAATCTTAGTGAGAGTTTCATAATTAACCGTGTGTTTTAATTAAGATTTATTTTTATATTCACCTTCCTTTGCAAACCACTTCCAAAAGCTGACCCCATGCCAGCGCGCAGAAGTATACACTCTAATTTGTTACAAAAAGATAACAAAAGAATGAACTATCTAACGTGTCAACGCTGTCAAAATTTCAATAATAAAAATAATCCATATTAAACAAACAGTTAATTTATTTACAATTATTTACTTAAAAAAGATCTAGCGCGGACTAAAGACATTGAGATTTTAAGATTCAGCTGATAGCCATTTTTAACTACTGCATTAAAGGAGACTTATTATTTCAAGTTTTATAAAGTGATATAAATCAGCGGGAACAGCTTTTATGTACCTTTAAAGTGTTCAGGATACTTTTAGTCTTATGAAACACGCCAAATAAGCGCATAACGAGATATTTGCTTTTAGATGCAATGATAAAATTGCTGTTGGGGCAGATTATAAGAAGGTTTTTTGCTGGTCAAAAAAATTAACACACTTAAGCTAATTTCACACTTGAGTAAATCCAATTATGAATTTCAACCCCATGAAAATCGAACGTTAATTGTCCGATATTAGCTAGCCCTAAATGTTTATAAAAGTCATTAGCGTCATTTTCAACCCAAGTATAAAGCCAGAACTTAGGGCCTAACTCATTTTGACACCTTTTTAATAATGCTTTACCAATACCTAGCCCTTTAAATTGAGTATCAACATAAAGGCGTTCAATCTCATAACCAAACTTAGATTGATCTTGATAACGGCTCTGTTTATTTGCGAGTAAATAAGCTTGTAAAATACCCCCTTGTTCAGCGACAAAAACGGTTTTATTTGGGCTATGTATGTCTTGCAGAAATAATTCAGTATTAAAGTTTTGAACTACAAAGTCTGCATACTCAGGTTTAACGCCGTCTTTCGCATAAGTCGCTAACCAGACTTTAATGCTTAAAACAGACAAACAAGTGACATCTTGCTCTGTGGCTCTTCGTAATGCGAATTTTTCTTCCATAACTTCTTTTTATTTTACCTTTCCTTATAAAATAAAAAATGGCTTGTACAAAGACAAGCCATTTTTATATTCGTATCAAACCATTAATTACAGTGCACAGCTACCTGCAAGTTTCCACTGCTTATATTGACCTTCATTTTCTGATGGCAGATCATTCTTAGTCCAATAATTAGCCTCAAAGATCTGACCATTGAAGGTTACTTGATCGCCTTTCTTATAGGCTTGGTTTTCGTACCATGCTTTTGGACACCTTGATTCTGGTACATCGCAGCCATTTGCAGCAATAAAGTCATATGCTGCTTTTGCATCAACTAACCCATGACCAAACTCGTGGTCTTTACCTTCAGCACCGATATCCGTTGCAGTAAAATTAAGAACGTCGCGAATTTGAGAGCCTGTACAATTTGGGAAGTGACTCCATACTTTCGCAGCAACACCAGATACATGTGGCGTTGCCATTGATGTACCTGACTTATACTCGTAACCATACTTATTATATTCGGTTAGCATAAGGCCACTACTATTAATTAATTCACCAACCACGTTTGAAACCGTTAATGTTGGGAAGTCTGTTGCATAGTCGATGTTATGTACATCTCTCGATACCCACTCTGGGATACCAGCTGGCACGTCGAAGTATGTTACTAGCACCTGGCCTTCATTTGCTTGACATACTGATGTTGCTGCATCAAAACCCGCTTTGTCAGTAGCATTTAATGTACCGTCAAAGTACTCGCTTAGGAATGCATCAAATGGAATTTTGTAGAAACAGCTTTCGCTTAATTGTGAGATGCGTGGATAAGGTGTGTTACCTGCATCAATTTGCTTAAAGCCAGATGAGTAATAACCGCCAGTTTTCGCATTCCAAATAAAACGATTTACATTCACAGACTCGCTATCAACAGTAGAAAGTACACGTGTACCCGGCGCTGCTATTTCAACTTGATCGTTAACCGCAGAGAAAGTAGAAATTTCAGTATTCTGATCAACTGATGCTACTGACATAACATTTTTGTATGACGCAGGGAATAGGTATGAGTCATCACCATTAGTTGCTGTTGAACCATGGTTACCTGCTGCTGCAACAATTAACACCCCACGATGAGTTAAACGGTCTACTACATCACGCTCAGTATCAGACGAACGAGAACCACCTAGTGACATATTAATGATGTTCGCACCTTGGTTCGCACACACTTCCATTGTTTCTAGAATATGTGAAGTTCTGAAACCTGAGTTTGCACCATGTGCTGTGCGAGATAGCTTTTGTACATATGTGTCTACGGCACCATTTGAAACCACACCGATAACACCTTTGCCATCACGGTTAGCAATGATGGTGCCCGCTACGTGTGTACCGTGGTCAACGGCATCATTAAACCAAAAATCAGAGTAATCACTGTGGTTACCGCTTAAATTAGTTTCAGTAAACTCTTCGTGGTTGCCTTGAATACCTGAATCGATTACACATACTTTGATACCATTATTCGCAGGTTCAGCAACTAAATCAGACTTAGTCAATGTGATGCCGTAAGGAGTTACTTCTTGTTGAGCTAGATTTTCGAACTCGTTATTAGTGAAATTGGCCATAGTGACATCGCTGTCAACTTGTTCCAGCACAAAATTACTTGGAGACTGAGGAAGAATTGCAAATCGTTCTACATCTAGCTCTACACGCACACCAGAAATCTGTTGAAGCGCACTCGCTTGCTCTTCTGTTAACGAAATTAAACCCACAGTGCCTTTAGCAACTTGAGTGATGTTTTTGATGATTTGTTGTTGGTACTCAGCTGGAAGGCTAGATGCTTCATAAGTAATTAGATAATCAGCTTTTTTGTTATTTGAGTCTAGCGCTGTGTTCGCAACAGCCATGCTAGAACTTAAGATTGCAGCGCAAATTAAGCTTTTTTTAAATTTAGATTTCATCTTGCTTCCTCTATTTATAAGAATTATTAAATTTGTCCCTTTTACAGTACAAAAGTAACTTTGAGAAAATGTAAAATCAAATTTAAAATTATGATTACCTAAAATATCAGGCAATAAGGTATAACGAAGAGAGCTAAGCGCTCTATAAGAAAATAATTAAACACTCAGTGTTACAAAGGTCTGAGCAGGTGTTTTGCTAATGCTAGCCTTAGCACCTCTGACCTGTTAAGTTTATTGAGAAATGAGTTTATTTCAGTTGGTATGTCTGAATTTGTTAACCACTTTGTACTTTTATCTACAATAATTAGTAAGACAGCTAAAATTTTGTGCCTTTCAATATCTGATTTAAATAATGTATTAAGAGCGAATTGAAGAACGCTTTATTTCAATTCGATCTAATTTTATAAACAATTAGCTATTCGGCTTTTCTGAAGCCTTCCAGCCTTTTTCTTGCAAACAGCTATCTAAAGCAATCGTATGCTCTCGAATTTTTTCAATATTACTTTCCATTTCAGCATTATCGAAAATATTTGCATCTTTTGGTTTACCTATATATCTATTTACTAAAAACTCAACATAATCTAACGAGATCATTTTAAGTACTCTCGGATCACTCACCGTCTTTCCACCGAATGTGTAACTAGCACCATCAAAAGCTACTTTTGCACATAGATCATAATCGACCTTTAAAGGCTGCTCAGTTGTTAAAAACGTTCCCATTTCTGGTTTGTTGTAATGTAGCATCAACTGCTGCGCTTCTTTTTCAACAATGTAATCGCTCGTTGCTTTACAACCAGTGATTACTAATACAAAACAGAGCCCAATTATCTTTTTCATTATTTTCCTTACACATTGGAATGAGGCGACTTGAGAACCGCATTATTTCAGCTCCCTCAATAAACCCAGATTTTACTGATACTTGCTCAAAATACATCGTTACATCCATGGGTTCAATCTTCAGTGGTCTCGAAAATACATATCGATTATAAAGTTAGATTTGATTTAGCTTGAACAACACGCCTCTTTCTGACTAACTACTTCCAAAGTAACTCTTGATAAAAACCAATCCGCCCTTATCATACTTGCACGCTTTTAATTTGAACTTGTTGCTTTGAACCGAATTTTAAAAATTCTTGCTGTGCTGCTTTTACTGTTTGCAGTTGCCCCGTCATCTGCCGAACAGGCTTCACATGCGCAAAATAATGTTCAGAGCCATACTAGTTATCAAAGTCTGTTTGAAGTTGGTGATGAGTTTTCATCGCAGCAGCAATCTCAAAACCATCATATTACTGCCGATGATTCTGGGTTATTTTCAATTGTTGAACGCCCCTCTCAACAACAAGCCATTCGTTTTTTACACCCAAAACAGCAAAGCGAATTTATTTTAGTTTTTGAGCTGATGTCAGACACTTACATAATCGAAATTCGCTTGCAAACTGACAAGCTCGAACAACCTTGGTATCAATGCAATACGCGGCCAAACCACGGCTTTATTGATGCCTGTAAACCTGCCAATTTAGTTTATAAAGCTAGGCTTACCTACCACGCTTAATTTCACTTATCGCAAAAAAGTCTTTTAATTTTTTCGGCAAAACTGTGTTTTGCTGCCTTAGATGAGTGAATTATGAAAAATCAATTAAACCCTAAGTCAAACAACCGTTTGACCCCATGGGCGTTGCTGTTAGTCATTGTATTTCTGGCAATTAGCGCGCTACCAAACCTTTATCCGAATA
>Ga0114932_10001131_pt1 | contig 31263 bp, 24 predicted proteins | sample 2SBtaG_2_FD_87286 | JGI IMG/M metagenome (GOLD analysis project Ga0114932, IMG submission 87286) | Deep subsurface microbial communities from Kolumbo volcano to uncover new lineages of life (NeLLi) - 2SBTROV12_ACTIVE470 metaG | ecosystem: Environmental > Aquatic > Marine > Volcanic ...
CAATACAAGCAACCTTTAGCTCATGATATGACAGCAACTTTCTCAATGGGTGTCGATAACTTATTGAATGAAAACTACTTTGATTATCACCCGTACCCACAAAGAACTTACTTTGCTAATGTCTCGTTAGATATTTAAAATATAAGGTAAGTTTCTTAAACTAAAAAGCCTCACCCTTTTACAGGGTGGGGCTTTTTTTTTAAAGTTTATCTAACTGCGTTTTATTCTTTTAAGAGCATCATAATATTTTCTTTTTTTGCATTGGCTTGAGCCAACAGAGCAATATCCGTTTGCTGGTTTATTTGCTCTTTTGCCGAACGGACCGATTGTTTAGCGTGTTCTGTTTCGTTTACTTTAGTTTGCGCGGACGAATTCTTTTTTGAAAGCTGAGCGGTAACCCCTGAAACCGACATGCCGGCACTTTCAACCCGGTCAATGAGTTTCTCTTTGGACGAATCGATCAAAGAGACTAGCCAGTCTTGGTTTGAACGAAATTGAATAGCCACTGTTTTTTTCTGTAACACAATATCGACTTTAAAATGCCCGAGGGTTTGGGTGTTACTTTCAAGATAAATATGCCACTGCTGGTTGATCTTTTGTACTTCATCTTGGACCAAAGTCAAAGTGATAAATTCATTGGGTAAAAAAGGCAGTAACAGAGAAAAATAACTCCCCCCTTGTAAGTCAGCATCAAGCGCTTTAACCTGACTGGCTGAAATGCCATCCAATGCTTTGCTCAGTTCCTTATTGCTTGGATCTTCACGCTGTAATAGCAAAAATAATTGTTTAAGATCAGTTAACGATGGTCCTGTTTTTTTTAATGAACTGTTGTCATAAAATAACCCCGAATGTTTGAGTTGCTGTTGTACCCAGTCGGCCTTAAATTTTTCAGGCGGTAATAAGTGCAGGGGTAAAATGGCCTCTGAGGCGGGTTCTTCATCGCTGATTAAATCGTCCTTTTCATAAGGGGTTTGAATAACGTTATTGGGGGTCGTTAAATCTAATCGTTGGGTGATATTTCTTTGATTTAACCCGTCTGTAAGCGCCTTTTCAACCGGCTGCAAAGGCAGTTGTTGACTTAATAAGGCATGTAATAGACTGTTGTTATCGGTTAATTGTAAAAGCGGTGAATCGCTTGCTTTAAATAGTTTTATTTTTGGCGGCTGACTGCTGGAATCTGTTACCTTCAGTAACATTTTCTGGCCTACCTTGAGCCCCTTTTGAGGCGGGCTTTGGAACCGCATTGCCGCGGACTCAACAATCAGTAACGGTTCTGTTTCGTTAACGACGACTGCAGTCAGATCGCCTTGGGTGAGTAATGACAAATTGTCATCGACCGGTGTCAGTTTAGAAAAAGCATGGTGAATCTGGTTCTGAAAAGTCTTCAGTAATAATTGTTGTGAGGTCACATCCGTTATGGCCTGATCAATTACGATTAAACTTTGTCGGGCTTTTTTATCACTAAGCAGTGAAATATTATCCAATGAAGGCGGCGTGGCGGGTCGCTTGATCTTCACGTAAGTCTGGGTCATTGCGTTATGGTTTTTAAAACCGCTTAGTCTTAAAACGCCGTCTTTGACCTCGGCTTTTTTAATAGCATCGTTTTGTTTCAATGCACCCCGGGCGATAGTGGTCAGTAAGGTATGGATATCTTGACCTTCAAGTGTTGCGTGTACTTTTTCATCACCGTTAAGCGTTAAGGTGATTTGGTCGCCTTTAGCTAAAGCCTGATGGGAAAACTCAAAGGTTTTAATCGTTGTCAGCGGCGCTGTAGGGGGCGATTTTTCAAGGGTGATGGCAAGATTGCTCAGTGTTGTGTTTGTGGTGCTTGTTAGCGTTAACAGGCCGTTATTTATCGCTGCATCGGTAATGTCTTCTATTTTTTCAGTTATCTCCTGAGCAAGTTCGGTAAGCAGTGTTTCTAGGTTTTGATCTTTAAGGGTAACGAGTGCTTTGTCATCAGTACCCACCGTTAAGGTAATCTGATCCCCTTTATTTAAGGGGGAGTCAGTAAAATCAAAAGTCTTAACCGTTGTCAAAGGCAGTGTGTTTGCAGATCTTTGAAGAGTAACAACCAGATCACTCAGTGCACTATTGTTAGTGCTTGTTAGCGTTAATACGCCGTTACTCACGGCCGCATCAGTAATGCCTTCTAGTGTGTCAATCGCTTCTTGAGCAATACCCGTGAGGAAGTGGTTTATATTTTGATGAACCAGCGTACCTTGTATTTTGTTGTTACCGCCATCGGTTATCGTAAGGTGGTCGCCTTCATTTAATCGTTGCGGGGTAAAATCAACGGTGTGGACCGTTGTTGATAAGGGCTTAATATTTGAGCCTTCAACCGTGAATGCTAAGTCATAAAGCAGCCCCTTGTCTGTTGCGTCAGTCAGGGTTAACAGCCCGTCTGGGCTTACGTGATAACTCAGTCCTTTCGTTGGTTCAGTCAGGGTCATTGCAACGTGTGTTAATAGCGTTTTAAGGCCCTGATTAGTTAGCGTGCCTTGTGCCTTTTTGGCACCTGAAGCCGTTAACCGAAGTCGGTCCCCTTGTTTTAATGGTAGTGGCTTGAAATCAAAAGTCTTAACCGTTTTAAGTGGCGCTATGGTGGGTTGAGGCTCAATAGTTAACCGCAATTCATTTAATTCAGGGCGTTCGGGTGCATGGTTAAGGGTCAACGTACCTTTGTTAATATTCACTTTACTGAATATCTTCATTTTATCAGAGGCACGAGCGGCCATTTCAGTCAGTAGTGGCGCTATGTCACTCTTACTGACAAACACTTGCATTATTGTCTGCCCTTGAATCGTTAAGGAAATTCGGTCGCCTTTATTGACAGGGAAATCAGTAAAGTTAACGACAGTGGACTGGGTAGTCGCAATTTCCCAAGAGGGCGATTTTAATGGATTAATTTCTCTTGAAGTAATAGGCAGTGTTAAAGAAGGGGTTGAGGGTTGAGGCGGGTTTGGGTTGAGAGCATTCAGTAGATTTAGGTTGACTGTGTTTTCAGGATATTGCACGTTGGAAAAAGTGCCGATACTCTCTTCTAAATCAATACCAACCGTAAGGAATACCTTGTTATGAATAACGCCGGTTAATAACGCATGACCCGGTTTATTATCGGGGCTGATGGTTTGCTGTCCGTAAGCGTCAGTGTTATGTACTGAGTCAAATGACAAAGGGATAGCGTTAACAACAATTGGCTTTCCATCACTCATAAAGTGAGTGACGGTTTGCTCCTCTGTAGTTTGTCGTGAATGATCGGGAAGAAGAGTCTGGGTAAAACGGTAAAGTTCATAACTGGCTGGTGTGAAATCAGAAATATTATTCAGGCTTAAATCAAATTCAGGACTGCTTTTTTTGGGTTCTATTTCAGTAGTGTAGAAAATAGTTGTTGGCCTAGCATGAACAGGCCATGGCTGAGCACGTTCAATCGGTAGAATATGTTTGTCTTGTTTGAGTGTCTTGTCTTCAAGAGGGCTTAACGTAATTTGATAGTGAATAACGGGCGCTGGTGGTATTAATGTGTGGGTATCGATGGGCTCCGTTTTGTGTGGTGTTTTTTCAGGGTGTTGAGGTGTCTGTTGCTGCTTTGTCACTGAAAACGCATTAACGGGGGCTATGACGGGGGTGCCCGGTATTTTAAGTGTGTAAGATGCGGGGGCAATATCAGGTAAATCACTTGCCGCAGTGGTCCTGACACCTAAGTTGTGAGTGGATGAATCTGTCAGGGTAAGATTGATAGTGTTTGTGTGCTGCGCATCCACCGGAAACGATTGTGAAAAACCGTTCTTTAAGACGGGGGTATTTTTATGGTGATGATTCTCCACAATAGTGTTAATTTCATTTTTTAATCGTAACAGTTGATCATTCAAGGTATTTAAATTAATGACTGTGTTTTGATCTGTCACCGCTTGTCGAGTCGTTTCACGTATTTTGACTAATGCGCTGTTAATTTCGTTCAGGGCCTTCTCAGCAGTTTGGCCAACTGCAATAGCCTCATTAAATGCTATGATAGGGGGGTGAGTCCTGTTAAATGGTCGGTTTATCTGGGCGTCAATTGTGATAGTCACCGCACTCTCTTGACGGGGCGGAGCCGCACTGTTTGAAGGCAATACCTGTGCCTGGCTACTGATGTCACCCTGAGTTTTTTTAGGGTTTTGTTGAGAGCTGAGTGCGGCTATTGTGCTATTGAGCGTTAGGGGCATGAGTGATCATTTTAAATTAGAAAACCAAATAAAAAATACAGATCTACCTAGTCAATGATCGACTGATATAGTGAAAACTTAAATGATTATTAAAAAACGTGTGCGGGTTTTTCTACTCTGTGCTGACTACACTATTGAGTGCAGGGCGGGGAGAGTGGACCTTAAAGAGATATGTTTTGTTTGCGTGGTGCATGCGTCAATTTGTCACATTCTCTTATGACTTTATTTTCTCTATAGTACGCTCTGATTTTCAAAGTACCTTCATTTAAAGGTGATTTTGATTTTTAAGTTTTGGTAGCCAGTTGGACATTCTCGCGAATATCCATCCCCCCCCCTCTAAACTGGCTACCTTTTATTTCACAGTCATTTTTTCCTTGAGCCGTTCTTTTCTGGTAGGCACTGTTATTGAAGTTAGTTTAAGCGTTTTGCTCCACCGTTGCGGAAAAGTCATTGTGAAGACGGACCGTTTAAATACAGTTTTATTGCAAGGGTCTATTTGAGCCGTGGGCAGGGGCGTTGTTAAATTTTTTGCACCCAGAATTGGTACATGCCACTGAAGGTGTCGGGGTGTTGGCATTCAAATTGATGCCAGTTAGATAATGAAAATAAGGCATCATCGGCTGGGTAAATCATTTTGAATTTATCGAGAGTTTGACTATGACTCAGTTCAAAACCGAGAAATTGAAGGCCTAACTGTTGTAAGGCTGCTTCAATTTCCGGTAACGTGAAACGATGTTCTTGAATGTGAAAGAGTAGGTCGCGGCATTCACTTAAATTATAAAAGTCAGGAATAGTTAAGATTTTAGCCAGTTTAGAATCAGCATCCTGTGCTATGGCAACGATGTCAGTACGGCATTGGCGAATGTCCTTTGCAGAAGTGCTGTAGTGGTTTGTTTTAATAAAATCACGTGATCTTACAATCGCTTGGCGGGCGAGTTCACTGTACAAGCCAATTTTCATAAGTCCCTTAGGACGTAACAAATCAACCAATACAGCCCACCCGGTCAGGGGGTCTTCCAAATGGTGAAGGACGCCCACAGATTCAATCAGGTCAAATTGTCGATTAAGTTGGTTTAATTTAAGAATATCAGCTTGCATATAGTCAATGGTTGAAACTGATAATTCTTGCGTTTTTCTAATGGCGTAAGACAAACTGCTTAGACTCAGGTCAATAGCAAGAACGTTACTGTTTAGAAATCTTGAAGCGGTATTTAATGCATGCTGCCCCGTACCACAACCGGCAATAAGGATGTCAGGTTTTTTACTAAAGGGTTGTTTGTTGAGGTTAAGGTTAAGGTCTAAATTTTCCAACGCTTTTTCAATCGGCAAGGGTGTTGAATAAAGGCCGGCATTAACCCAGCGAGGGTAAGGGCTTTGTTCATACTGATCTCTGACTGATTGGGAAATCTTATTGGTGATTGTTGTGATTTTACGAATTTTGGAACGTAAGCGTTGTTCCTCTTGAACTTCAATTAACTGCCGCACAATAACTTTTTCTAGAATTACTAAGTAGTGCGAAGACAGTAATTGTTCAGACCATGCATAATGATTAAGCGGTCGGTAACTGGCTAATAGGGTAATCCAAGCGCTTGGCAGGGTTTTATTCTTTTTGAGAAGTAGATTAATTTTATTTTCAAGGTGATTAATTTTAATGGCTTCATCATCGCTTTCAAAAAAAACATATTCATTAGTAAAACAGTGTATTGCAAGTGCCTCATAGAACGGTGCAATGTGATGGGTATTATTTGTTGTGAGCAGAGTGTCTAGCATGGAACGCCGTATGTGTGTTAACAGCGATTCTACCTCAGGGTCTGGGAGAGGGGTTAAGGTCATTAATTGTAGCAGGAGCGGAATGGTTGTTAATTGTCTGGTAATCAAGTTTTCAATATGATCAGGGGTCGCTGTTTTATAAGTGTTGAGCGCAGCTTTTAATTGTGGATGGTGGCGTAAATTACTCATGATGGCCGATGAAATATCGCTGGGTCTGACGCTGGGTTGCTCAAGTGCCTGGTGAAGGAAAGGCATGATCGCTGTGTTAAAGGTGGTGAATTTAATACTTTGTAAAATAGCGACAAAGGATTCCCAGAATAAGGGGTTTTCAGGGTCTATAGAAAGGGCCTGTTGGATGGAGGTCAGTGCTGGAATCGGTTGATTAAGTTTATTGAGTACATTAGCCAAATTGTTGTGTGCATCGGTATATTCTGGGTTGAGTTGCAACGTTTGCGTATAGCTTTCAACAGCGGCATCCAGTTTGCCGACTTCTTTCAGGGTATTACCCAGATTATAATGTGCATCGGTATAATCAGGTTTAAGTTTGAGCGCTTGTTCATAGCTTTCAATAGTGACATCCAGTTGGCAGAGATTTTTAAGTGTGTTGCCAAGGTTGAAATGTGCTTGCGCAAAGTCAGGTTTAATTTTTAATGCCTGACGGTAGCTTTTAACAGCTGCTTTTAATTGCCCGCGTTCTTGGAGAACATTGCCTAGGTTATTATGGGCCTCTGCAAAGTTCGGGTTAATGTTGATGGCGTTTTTATAACTGATGGTTGCTCTGGCTAATCGGCCTAGGTTCTGCAGTGCATTACCTAAATTGCTGTGTGCTTCAGCATAGTTTGAACGAATAGTTAATGCGTTCTCAAAACAGTTAACAGCCGTTTTAAATTGGCCGAGTTCGTTATAAGCCGTCCCTAAGTTATTATGCGCTTCAGCAAAGTTGGGATTAATGGTAATGGTTTGTTGGTAACATTGAACGGCGGCGTCGAATTGACCAAGATCCTGTAAAGTAAATCCTAGATTATTATGTACATCAGCATAGTCAGATTTGATTTTAAGTGCATATTGATAACTGTTAATGGCCTTGACCGGTTGTTCGAGATTTGCATAACACGCACCTTGAATATTGTAAAGTAATGGAATATCAGGGTAGTTAGTTAAGAGTTTATTCAGGGCATCCAGCGCTTCTTCAGTCTTCCCTTTTGCGTGTAGTGCAATAATAAAATCAGTCTGGATTTGTGACGGTCTCTTTTTTTGTTCAGTGTCAGCGTTTAGTTGGCTTTCTAATTGATCGACGCTCTCGCCAATAAGGCCTTGTGAACGACCACGATTAAGGAGTTTTCGTGCCTTATCTTGTTGACCGGTACAGATCAACGTATCAATATAATTGACCCAAAATTGTCCTTGGTTTGGGTTCGAATCTAAGGCTTGTTTGAAAAATGGCAGTGCTTTATTGAGTTGACCGTTTTGAACGGTGAGAACAGCTAAATTATGGTTGGCCTCAGAGTGGTTGGGCGTTACTTTTAAAACATGACGGTATAACCGCTCAGCATCTAGTAACTGACCGTTTTGGTGTTGCTGGATTGCCTGTTGAAGGTTTTCCTGAATGTCCATTGAATACGATGACCTTAAATCATTTGATACTTTATAGTATAGATTCGGCTGTTTAAGGGCAATATTTAGTGGTTATTAGCACTATTCGTTGGGTTTATCTGTTGTTAAATAGCAAAGTTCAGCCCTTAAATCGTAGTCATTTTTTAGTGACTGTTTAGCTGGAATGCTACAAATAGGCCATATGACACATTTTTAAGAATAATCTGAGTTCCTCTTTAACTTATTGCTATAGTTCAAGTTCTATAAGTTAAAGATCGTTATTTAAAATCTTAATTTTTAGGCCACGGTAGATAGTGATTTTTTTAAGTGCTCGGTGATAAAAGGATAGACTCGGTCGCTATAAACCTTTAATTGATAGTTATGATCCCTGAAAATGTTTAAACGTTCTAAAAAGAAGACTTCGCTTCAATTCATCTGGTTTTTTATCCTCGCTCCGCTATTGCTTACGGCTTGTCAATCAACCGGAAAAATCGCATCGCTTAAGCCTTATCATGACCATGGCAGTGCCGCGTTGAAGGGGATTATCGCCACAGATTTTGCACCTGATGGAACCTTGTGGCGTTTATTCCCCACTGATAAAAATATATTTGTTGAATACTCAACCGATTTAGGACGTTCGTTTAGTCGGTCTTTTAAAGTTAATCCAAAACAACAAAAGATTAATATTTGGGCTGAAAATCCACCCATTATTAAAGTAAGCCGCAGTGGCCGTATCCATGTGCTTTATTACGCCGATGAGGATCAACGGGCAACCACTTATTTCAGTTATTCCGATGATCAGGGGCGAACGTTTAGCACACCCATTTTAGTGAGTGATGAAGCGGCAACGTCGATGCACTACATGGATCAAATGCTGGTCGATTCCACCGGAAAAGTTTACTTTTTCTGGCACGATACCCGCCACGGCCGCCATGATCCAAAATTAGGGTCGGGCGTCGTTTCATTGTATTACACAACCTTTGACAGTCTTAACGGCCGTTTACAGAATCAAAAAATAACCGGTGGAATCTGCTCGTGTTGTCGCACGGCAACGGCACTCGCACCCAATGACAAACCGGTTATTCTTGCGCGAATGGTCTTAGAAAAAGGTATTCGTGATCATGCATTAATACGATTGCTGGACAACAATCAATGGTCACAACCGATTCAAGCGATTACCGATGATTGGCGTGTGGATGCGTGTCCTGAGCATGGGCCGGCAATATCGATTGATGATCAAGGCCGATCGCATTTGGTTTGGTTTACCTTAGGGGAACAACGCCAAGGAATCTTCTATGCCCACACGGATGATTACGGTCATCATGTTAGCCATCCTCCATTGGCCTTAGGTGACTCCAGTCAACTTCCCGGGCACCCGGATGTATTGGCTATCGGTAACCGTGTTTATCTGGCTTGGCAGGAATTCGATGGGGAACAAACGCATATTGTAGTTCAACACTCTCATGATCGCGGTGCCAGTTGGTCAAACAGAAAACAGGTATTGAGTGCTCCTGGTCGTACCGCACATCCGCAACTTATTCAACAAAACGATAACGCCTATCTTATTTGGTCTTCCGAAGGAAAAGGCTTACAACTACTGGCCATTAACAATGATTAAAACTACTTCAATGCCTATGTTTAAATTTTTAAGCACGACCTTATTATTATTTTTTACCGTGGTGGTTTCTGCCAATGATGTCAACGAGCCGAAAAGTTTACGCCTCGGGAGCTATCAAGAATTGGTGGCAAAACATGATGCAAAACCCTTGGTTGTTGTTTTTTGGTCGATAACCTGTGCATCGTGTTTGAAAGAAATGGCGACCATTAAAGAAATTCACTTAGAACAGCCCGGGTTACCCATAGTGATGGTATCCATTGATGATAATGCGGAAGCTCCCGCAGTCCTGGCAACACTACAAGATAAAGGGCTTTCCGATCTTGAATCATGGGTTTTTGCAGAATCTAATGCACAGCGTTTACGCTATGAGATTGACTCGAACTGGTACGGTGAAATTCCACGGTTATATTTTTTTGATGCTGATCATAAACGGCGCGGCATTAGCGGTAAAATTAGTAAAGCAGATTGGCTTGAATTATTAGCAAGTTAATATAAAATGTCGTGCTTGATTCTGTAAATTTTTACAGCTAAGTGAGCGCACTACTGGTCATAGGCTATGTGAGTTTTATTATTGAAGTGCGTCGATAAGGGCAATAACGTTTTTGTTTTTTTTCTGGGCTACCTTTTTTATGATGCTGCATACCGTGACGCGATTTATTTTTTTAACCGCTATCATCTTGATGATGTCGGGGTCTTGGCTCTTAGCCGCAGAACAACATGCCCATGTGGCGGGTCATGGCGAGCATTTAGAAGCGCTGGATAAACTCATTATTAGTGCACCGCTTGGGCAATCGGTTGCCAATACCGCTTTACCAGTATCCGTTTTAACGGGCGATAACCTGAGACAAAAAACAGCAGCAACCCTAGGCGAAACGCTTGCCAATGAACCCGGGATTACTAATCAATCGTTTGGTCCGGGTGTGGGGCAACCGGTTATCCGCGGACAGAGTGGCTCACGCGTCAGTGTTATGCAAAATGGATTAGGCAGTCTTGATGTTTCTGCATTAAGCCCTGACCATGCAAACAGTACCGATGCTTTTTTCGCAGATCGCATAGAGATTTTAAGAGGGCCTTCTTCATTACTCTACGGGAGTAGCGCTATTGGGGGGGTTGTCAATATTATTGATAATAGAATCCCAGTCCTTAATATGGATAGTACGGTTTCGGGTGCAGTAGAGCAACGCTATAACACGGTTAATGAAGGTAAAACCACCGCTTTTAAAGTTGATGCAAATCATTCATTTTTAGCTGTTCATCTTGATGGTGTTTTTAACGAAAATATTGCCCTGCAAATTCCTGATTATGCGATTGACCCTAGTCAAGCGGGGGAAGCTTATAATTCCCAAAACCGCCTTGCTAATACCCAAATGAGAAAGCAATTAGGTTCAGCAGGATTTTCGATTAACGGTGACTCAGGATACCTTGGTTTTTCAATTAATCATCAAACTAATAATTATGGTGTGCCTCCAGAAGATGCGGGTGAATCCGTTCGAATTGATTCCAAACAATCTCGCTATGATTTAAAAGCTGAATTATCTGAGCCTGTGACAGGGATAGAAAATATTCTTATGCGTTTGGCTTACAATGACTATCAACATGTCGAACTTGAAAACAATGATCCCGGCACGACCTATAATCATGAAGGTTTTGAAGGGCGTCTTGAAATTGCTCAATCGGCTTGGTGGCTATTTGATCATGGCGTTTTAGGATTACAAACGCGAAACAGTGAATTTTCGGCACTGGGAGAGGAAGCCATTGTGCCAAAGTCAGCAATTGATTCAGTCGGGTTTTTTACGGTTCAAGATTTACACAGTTCCTTCGGGACTTATGAGTTTGGCTTGCGTGTTGAACATCAATCGATTAATCCTGACAATCAAGCCACTACGCATCATACCCCAGTTAGTGGATCGGTCTCGGGTCTTTGGGATCTGGCGGAGCCTTTGTCACTCAGTCTGTCTTTTTCACATTCTCAACGGGCACCGGATATTCAAGAGCTATTTATAAATGGCTCACACCCGGCAACACAAAGCTACGATATTGGTAATCGTGTGTTAACGGAAGAAACCTCACGGAATATTGAACTGGGTTTACATTTTGAAACGGATGGCTTTAAAGCAGATCTTAATCTCTATCATAATTGGATTTTAGATTATGTGGCCCGTATTCATTCCAATCAATATTATGATCTTGTTTCTGAAGCGATTAGTCAGGGCTGTGGAAGTGGGTCTTGTCATAAGGTTTACAACATTGAACAACATGATGCCCAATTTCAAGGGTATGAGTTGCAATTTATGATGCCTTTACTTGAAGTGGGTGTGCATCACGTGGATGCTGAGTTTTTCAGTGACTATGTTCGGGGGCAATTTTATGATCACGGTGATATTCCACGCTTGCCGCCACTGCGTTATGGTTTTCAATTAACATGGCATCATCCGGATTTAATGGCCAATATACGATTGACTCGAGCCGAACGCCAAGAGCGACCGGGAAATCATGAAACTCAAACGGATGGTTATTGGCTACTTAATTCAGGGACGACTATGACTCTCGTAGAGGATGCACAGTCACGGTTAGTTTTTTACGCTAATGCTAAAAATCTTCTTAATCAGAGCATTCGTCAGTCAGTATCGTATTTGAGAAATATAGCCCCGCAGCAAGGGCGGGGGTTTGAATTTGGAGTGCGGGCAGAATTTTAAAAAAAGGCCCCGCCAACAACGGTCAGCGAGGTCCTTTTTGAATAACACCCTTGTTCTTTAAATTGAACCCTAGGGGGTGTTAATCTAAAATCTGAGTCCTTTAAGGCGGTACGCATTCTAGGGGAACAAATATGACAAAATCAGCGTTTTGAGAGAATGTTTTTAATTTGTGTTAAATGCCTTATTTTCTGAGGTGTCGTAGTCATTAAAAAAGGCATTAATTTTAACGACTAGGCTTTCTACGCCCTTGGAGGTTAGTTTTTTTTGAGGGCCTTTAACTTCAACAACCCACCGTTCGCTGAGTTTTCCGGATTTTGCCTCAACGAGTTGTACAATAAGATAAGCAAATAAGAAACTGGGTTTGTGTAATCGCCCGACTAAAATAAAATCTGCGTTATTCGCCCGTGCTAATTGGGCGGCCACATCGTGGTGATTAAATAGATAGCCAACACCGCTATCCATAAATTGTTGTCGCTCTTTACTGACAGAGATAATGTTAAACCCCGCCTGTTGTAATTGCGTTTCCAGCATGGGTTTGATCGCTGCGGTACGCTCAATTTCTGTTTTTATACCCGGAGCGAGGGTCATATCTTTGAGTTCAAAATCAAGGACGGCTAGTTTAGGTTGTGCTTGGACTGAGTATGATAACCCTAAAAAAAATAACAGGAGTAGGCGAATGATCATTTATTTATCTCTTTAAAAGGGCTTTGTTTCGCTCGACAGTAATAACAGAACCACAGCGAAGATTAATGTTTAAAAGTAACACGCTCTGAGATAAAAGGTTATGTCTTCGCTTAAATAAAGCTTTAAAAAGGTATTATCTAGAGAAAAAATATAATTTTATTTTTATGAATTTTAAATTCATGCCAAAATAGAGGGATTTTAATAGAAAAACGTGAATTGCTCGATGGATGAATTTCAACGGATTAACCGCTTACCCCCTTATGTTTTTAACATTGTTAATGAATTAAAAGCAAAAGCCCGTGCCGCCGGGGAAGATATTATTGACTTTGGGATGGGAAATCCAGACCAACCCACGCCGAAACATATCGTTGACAAACTGGTTGAGGCGACGCATCGCAATGATACTCATCGCTACTCAATATCAAAAGGTATTCCGCGGTTACGAAAAGCGATTTGTCACTGGTATAAAAACCGTTATGACGTCAACCTGGACCCTGAAACGGAAGCCATTGTTACGATTGGTTCAAAAGAAGGATTGGCCCATTTGGCGTTAGCTACGTTAGGCCCGGGTGATGTGGTGATGGTTCCTAATCCGGCTTATCCTATTCACCCTTACGGTGTTGTTATTGCGGGTGCTGATTTACGTCACATTCGTATGGAGGCGGGTGTTGATTTTTTTCAAGAATTGGAAAATGCCATTATCGATTCCTGGCCCCGTCCTAAAATGTTGATTTTGAACTTTCCCGGAAATCCAACCACACAATGTGTTGATTTGGAGTTTTTTGAGAAAGTTATTGCTATTGCACAAGAATATAAAATTTGGGTTGTGCATGATATAGCCTATGCCGATATTGTTTTTGATGGTTATAAAGCGCCGTCAATTCTGCAAGTGCCGGGTGCTAAAGAGATTGCTGTTGAGTTTTTCTCATTGTCTAAAAGCTATAATATGCCGGGTTGGCGTGTTGGTTTCATGTGTGGTAATCCAGAACTTGTGGCTGCGTTAACACGGATTAAATCCTATCTTGATTATGGCATGTTTACCCCGATACAAGTCGCTGCGATAACCGCTTTGGAAGGACCGCAGGATTGTGTCGCTGAGATTTGTGAGATGTATCGTAAACGACGTGATGTTTTATGTGATGGTCTGAATGCTATTGGTTGGGAAGTTGAAAAACCCAAAGCAACGATGTTTGTCTGGGCGCCTATCCCGGAGAAATTTAAGGCTATGGGTTCGCTTGAATTTTCTAAAAAATTACTCATCGAAAGCAAAGTGGCCGTTTCGCCGGGGATTGGTTTCGGTCAATACGGTGATCAGTTTGTTCGTTTTAGCCTGATCGAGAATGAACACCGGACTCGCCAAGCTATGCGCGGTATTCGTGATATGCTCAAAGGTCACAACAAGGTATAATGGTATGTTTTTAACGTACGCTTTTGGTTAAAAGTGTTAATTTAAGTGGAGCTTGATTTGGATCCTGTAAGAGTAGGCTTGTTAGGTTTGGGAACTGTTGGCGGTGGTACCGTTAATGTTCTAACCCGTAATGCTGAGGAGATAACCCGACGTGTTGGTTGCGCCATTAAAGTCACCCACGCCTCGGCTAAAGACCTTTCTCGTGAGCGGATCTGTGATACCTCAGCGATTGAATTAACGACAGACTCTTTTGCCATTGTTAATAATGATGAAATTGATGTTGTGGTTGAGTTGATAGGGGGCGATATCCTGGCTAAAGATTTGGTGATTGCCGCGATTAATAATGGTAAACATGTGGTGACGGCTAATAAAGCGCTGATTGCCTTACACGGTACTGAGATTTTTGCTTTAGCGCAGGAAAAAGGGGTTATGGTGCTGTTTGAAGCCGCTGTTGCCGGTGGCATCCCCATCATCAAGGCCATTAGAGAAGGCTTGAGTGCGAATAAAATTGAATGGTTGGCGGGTATTATTAATGGCACCGGTAATTTTATTTTAACGGAGATGCGTGACAAGGGCCGTGATTTTGCAGATGTTTTAGCGGAAGCCCAAGCACTGGGTTACGCTGAAGCCGATCCAACCTTTGATGTTGAAGGTATTGATGCCGGCCATAAGTTAACCATTTTAGCCTCAATCGCATTTGGAATCCCTTTGCAATTTGAGCGGCTTTATCATGAAGGGATTACTGAAATTTCCCAAGAAGATGTTCAATACGCTGAAGAATTAGGGTATCGGATTAAACATTTAGGCATTGCGCGTAAAACCCCTGCCGGCATTGAACTGCGCGTTCATCCGGCGTTAATTCCTGAGAAACGATTACTCGCTAATGTTGATGGGGTTTTGAATGCGATTGTTGTTCAAGGGGATGCGGTAGGACCGAGTCTTTATTATGGCCCGGGGGCGGGTGCTGAACCCACGGCATCGGCCGTAGTCGCTGATTTAATTGATGTCGTAAGAAATATTAATTGTGAACCACAACATTTAATACCACACTTATCTTTTCAGTCATCATCATTGTCACAAGAGCCTATTTTAGCTATTGATTCGATCGTTGTGCCTTTTTATCTACGGATAACTGTTGCTGATAATTTGGGTGTTTTAGCAGACGTAACCAATATTTTGTCATCACAAGGCATTAATATTGAAGCGCTGATTCAAAAAGAACCCCGTCAAGATGGGGCCGCAGTTGATGTGATCATCATCACGTCAAAAGCACTTGAGAGCAAACTTGACCACTCTATTGCAGAAATAGAGAATCTTGATACGGTTATCGGTAACGTTAATCGTATTCGTTTAGAAACACTGGGATAAATCTATGGCATTCAGACCACATTATACAGGCCTCATTGAACGATATCAAGAACGATTACCGTTTGGTGATGATGCGCGTATTATTAGCATTGGTGAAGGAAATACACCGCTTATTCAGTTGCAAAATATTCCTCGGGTGATCGGTAAAGAGGTTGAAATTTATGCAAAATTTGAAGGGCTAAATCCAACCGGTTCTTTTAAAGATCGCGGTATGACAACGGCGGTGACCCAAGCCGTTTCAGAAGGTAGCGAAGCCATTATTTGCGCCTCTACCGGTAATACCTCAGCTTCGGCGGCAGCCTATGCGGTACGTGCCGGAATTAAGGCCTTTGTGTTAATCCCTGAGGGTAAAATTGCCCAAGGAAAACTAGCACAAACCTTAATGTATGGCGCTAAAATTATTCAAATTAAAGGCAATTTTGATGACGGTATGCGTTTAGTCAAAGAGATCGTCGATCATGCACCCGTTACGATTGTAAACTCCATTAACCCTTACCGAATTGAAGGACAAAAAACGGCGGCTTTTGAAATTATCGATGAATTAGGCATTGTGCCGGATTATCATTGCTTACCGGTCGGTAATGCCGGCAATATCACGGCTTATTGGAAAGGGTATCAGGAATATTCAACTGATCAGGGAGCACTTAAAGCCGTCGTTAATAACCGACCTGTTATGTGTGGTTACCAGGCCGCAGGTGCAACGCCTTTTACCTTAGGTTATATGGTTGATGAGCCTGAAACGGTTGCAACAGCAATTCGTATTGGCCACCCACAATCGTGGGATTCTGCATGGGCTGCAAAAGAACAATCCGGGGGTTGGTTTGATTGTTTTGAAGATGCAAAGATCCTCGAAGCTCAAAAAATGCTTTCTGCTTATGAAGGTATTTTCTGCGAACCGGCTTCTGCAACGTCTTTGGCAGGTGCCTTAAAAGATATTACTTCCGGAAAAATCCCGGAAGGCAGTAAAATTGTCTGTACTCTGACCGGTAATGGCTTAAAAGACCCTGATACCGCGATTGCACAATCGACAATTAAACCCACCACGGTTGATGCTGAATTGGGTGCTGTAAAAACAGCTATTCTTGATAGTTTATAAAAGTATAACGGTTTTACTTTTTAGTGTTTAAGCCGTTGCCGACTCGAATTCGTAACGGCTTAACTTCATGTTGAAAAAGGTCGTTCAACGTTCAGTTGACCGTCAACGGGATCAACTGGGTGATCTCGATCCGGTGTTAAAACGGATTTATCTCTCCCGCGGCATCTATACACCAAAAGCGCTGGATTATTCTCTAAAACAATTGCCTTCTCCATCGCTATTGTCGGGTATGGAGACGATGGTTGCAGCGCTACTCGCGGCTCTTAAAGCGAATAAGAAAATCCTTATCCTCGCTGATTTTGATGCGGATGGTGCCACCAGTTGCGCTGTCGCAATCAAAGGGCTGCGCTTATTGGGTGCTCAACAGGTCAGCTATGTTGTACCCAATCGATTCGAATACGGTTATGGCTTAACCCCTGAGATTGTTGCCTTGGCGGCCCAGTCTGAACCGGATATTATCATTACCGTTGATAACGGTATTTCAAGCTTTGAAGGCGTCGAGGCGGCAAGAAAAGCAGGCATCCAAGTTCTTATTACCGATCATCATTTACCGGGTATGACGTTACCGGCGGCACAGGCGATTGTTAATCCAAATGTAGAGGGTGACGCCTTTCCCAGTAAGGCCTTAGCCGGTGTGGGTGTTATTTTCTATGTATTATTAGCATTGAGGGCACAATTACGGGCAAGTCATTGGTTTTCTGAACAGCAGATGATAGAGCCTAATTTAGCACAGTTACTCGATTTAGTGGCTTTGGGGACCATTGCTGATGTTGTTCCACTAGATTATGTTAATCGTATTTTAGTGTTCCAAGGGTTATCGCGTATTAAATCGGGCCATTGTTGTGCTGGCATTAACAGTCTGATTGAAATTTCAGGACGTAACCCAAAAACATTGTCAGCAACTGACTTAGGGTTTGCAATTGGTCCGCGCCTCAATGCAGCAGGGCGCCTTGATGATATGGCACTGGGCATAGAGTGTTTATTGTCATCTGACCCCATTGAGTGTAAAAAAATGGCGCAGCAATTAGATCATCTAAATAAGGAGCGTAAAGAAATAGAAGCACAGATGAAATCCAGTGCGATGTCAATTCTAGCGACGTTATCCGAGGTTGAAGCAAACGCTACACAAGCTGCTGTTTGTTTATACGATCAACAGTGGCACCAAGGCGTTATTGGAATTTTAGCTTCTAGAATAAAAGATAAGCTTAATAGGCCGGTGATTGCCTTTGCAAAAGCGGATCATGGCTATCTGAAAGGATCAGCACGCTCGATTTCGGAAATACATATACGAGATGTTCTAAATGACATTGCCACTGAAAATCCGCAGTTATTATCAAAATTTGGCGGTCATGCTATGGCTGCAGGGCTTACGATAAAAGCCTGCGATTTTGATCTTTTTACGAAGGCTTTTATTCAGCGAACGCAACAATTTATAGCCGATTTTGATTTAACGCCGGAAATTTATACCGATGGTCAATTAACTGAAGATTATTTGACGCTTAATTTTAGCGAATTAATTGCGGCGGCAGGTCCTTGGGGGCAAAAACATCCAGAACCTTTTTTTGACGGTGTTTTTGATGTTTTACAGATACGAATAGTCGGGGAGAGGCATTTAAAGTTAGTTTTACGCCTCCCTTTAGGTGGGAAGCTCATAGATGCTATTTATTTCTTTGTCGACAAACCTGAATCTTGGTTGGGTGTACGTCAAATAAAGGCGGTATATAAGCTCGATACGAATGAATTTCGAGGGCAGCGACAGTTACAATTTATCTTGCAACATATCATCAAAATTACGTAACGATTGTTTAAATCGTTTCGAACAGGAAAGGTTCTTTTGCGCGATTGATTGGATCAATCAGCACTAGCTGCTGCTTGATTGTATTGTGTTATCAACGCATAATCAAAGATGACTTTATTTAGATTGGTTAAATATGAGAATTATTGGTTTTTTGCTAGTGTTGTTTCTTATCTCGTGCTCTAAGGATACGGTTAAATATAACGCCAAGACTTATGACTGGTGTAACGATATCATAGGGGATTTTGAACAAAACAAAAAATCTGGTTTGAGTTCTGAGACTTATCATTGGTGTACGATGTTAATGTCTGAAGCGGGAATACCGATAACTGTTAAGCCACCCCCATCTGCACCCGTGGCAGAAATGAGTGTTGAGAATGAAGCAGATGAAACCAGCGCTCTAACGCTTTTAAGTCTTACAAAAGAAGAAATTGACTTTGAACCGAACGAGAATGTTAGCCCGGAAAGTATTCAAGCAGATTTAAATTCTAAAAAGGAGGTTAGTTCCAACGTCGCTAATCGCCTTGAGCACGATAAGCATCCAGCTGATTTTAGTGAGCAAGCTAAAATCAGTACAGCCCCCTTAATAGTACCGCCTACATTTGATTTGAAAGCAGAGGCTAAAGATCAATTCAATTTAGCGTTAAATTATTTTCATGGTCAAGGCGTGCAACAAGATTATATCAGTGCACATATGTTACTGACGCTTGCAGAAAGAAATGGCGAAGAAGATGCATCCGATTATAAATTGGCAGTGACTGAAAGAATGACTGTGAGTCAAATACAAGAAGCGCAACAGCGTGTGATGCTCTACGATGCAAAAGAAAACAGCACTAAACAGCCGGTCAACACACTCATAGCGAGTGAGGACCTTGCAGAAGACCCTTTTAATTTAGGATTAATGTATTTTCAAGGAAAAGGGGTTCCCCAAGACTATGTGATGGCACTCATGCTTTTTGATATTGCCGCGACTAGCGGAAATCAAGAGGCCTTGTATTACCGGGATGCCGTTTCAGAAAGAATGGAGCCCTCAGAAATTCGTCGGGCTGATGGTTTAGCATTGGAATGGTCTAAGCTACATCCTAAATAAGAATCAGGCTTAAGATAAGTGAACGCTCTCTTTAACGAACGGAACAGCACGCTTTGCCGGCAATTAAAAAAACCTAAAACGCGCTGTTCCTCTTATCTTGAACGATGATTTACAGCCGCGTTATTTTGTAGTTTCTGTTTCAGTAGCTGCTGTTTCTTCAGCTTTTTTATCCTCAATGGATAAGACTTTTAACGGCTCATTATTTTCAGCATCATCGGCTGATTGCTCACTCACTAGAAAATCAACTTCAGCCGCATCACGTAAATCGGATAAATAGTCTTGAACTTTTTGACGTTGTAATGACGGTAAAAGCTGTTTTTTAATGGCTTCAAAAGCAGGGGGTTGCTTGGCTCTTGAATCTTCACGTAAAACAATGTGCCAACCAAAATCAGTTTTTACGGCCTGTTGACTGTATTGTCCATTAGCTAAGGCAATAACCGCTTCGGTAAAAGGAGGGACCATTTGCTGTGGAGAGAACCAGCCTAAATCACCGCCATTGACAGCAGAAGGTCCGGTTGACTTTTCCTTGGCAAGGGTTACAAAATCACCACCTTGGTCAAGACGGGCGATTATTTCTTTTGCATCGTCCTCAGTTTTAACCAAGATATGGCGAGCTTTGAATTCTTCGCCGCCACCGTTGGTCACTTGTTTGTCATATTCTGCTTTTAAGTCCTCATCTGTAATTTCATGTGTTTGTAAGAAATGGTGGAGTGCCGATTGTGAAAGGACCGTGTTGGTTAATTCGCGAATTTTCTTAGCAACCTCAGGGTTTTCCGCTAAGTTGAATTTTTTTGATTCACTGAGTAAGAGTTTGCGCTGAATCAATTCTTCAATTAAATCTTTTTGTGCAAACTTCATACCCGGGGAGCGTTGTTGTATTTCTTGCTTTAACTTGGCCAGTGATTCTTTACTGATATAGGCACCATTAACAATAGCAACGGCATCAGTTATATCAATGGCGGGGTCATTTTCAATTGGTTTTTTAAGATTATCACAAGCTGTGAGTAAACATGCTGATAGCAAAATGAGTAAAAAAGATTTCATTGTTTTTTCCTTATTTTTTTTCTTGTGGTGTTGATGCATCTATTCCTAGGGCATGAATTTCTTGTTTCATCATGGTACCTAAGGCCTGATAAACTAACTGATGACGTTGAACAAGTGACTTTTCAGCAAAGGCTTCGGCGACGACAATCACGTGATAATGACCACCTCCGGATTGCATTCCGGCATGGCCTGCATGGGCACTTGAATTATCAATGACTTCTAACTCAGTCGGGTTTAATGCATCAGTAATTCTTGATTTTATTTCTTCAACACTCATTGTGGAAATACCTTTTTAAATGGTTTAACAATAACTTTTTCATAAACGCCTGCAGCGATATAAGGGTCTGAATCGGCCCATTCCTTAGCACTGCCCAGATTGCTAAATTCTGCAACGACTAAACTCCCGGTAAAACCAGATTCACCGGGTGCCTCAGAATCAATGGCAGGATGCGGACCGGCTAAAATAAGGTGTCCTAGATCTTGTAATTGTTCTAAGCGAGCCAAATGGGCAGGGCGGGCATTGAGCCTTTTTTCCAAACTGTTTTCAATATCTTGACTGATAATGGCATACAACATAATTAACTCTCTTTTTCGTCTTTTGGCATATATTTAGCTAAATAGAGTGCCTGAATAATAATGAAAATAAAGGTCAGACCCAGCATTCCGAAGAGCTTGAAATTCACCCAAGTATCGGTATCAAAATTGTTGATAACATATAAATTAACAAAACCGAGGGCGATAAAATAAAAACTCCATGCGAGGTTTAGCCGTTTCCATACCGGTTGAGGGAGTTCGATATTACTGGCCATCATCCGTTCAACAAAAGGGCGCTTACCCCAAAATTGGCTACCTAAGAAAGCAAGACCAAATAGCCAGTTGATGATCGAAGGTTTAAGCTTAATAAATTGTTCATCTTGTAAATAAAGCGTTAAACCGCCCATGACGACAATTAGGATTAAGGTGATCCAGTGCATCATTTCAACTTTACGGTAACGAATCCAGGTGAAAGTGACCTGAAGAATGGTGGCGCCAATAGCGACAGCAGTGGCCATATAGATACCATAGAGCTTAAAAGCACCAAAAAATAAAATGATCGGGAAAAAATCAAATAACAGTTTCATAATTGCTCAAAATAGAAAGTGACTTATGTTTAGATTAATGGGGTTAATTTAAACAAATTCAAGTCGTTTGTTTAGGGAAGTGTATCTTAGACGCTTCAGGTCTTTTACAGAAAGGCCAACTGGTTTTTTTCAATAAAATGGCTATTGTAATTATAACGCGCTACATTGTATATGCTTATCCGTCTCATCTGATAAAATGGTGCTATTTAGTAGGGGAGTTTTATCGTTATGTCAGATCCAGATCAACAAGTAGAATTAGAAGCAGCGGTATTAAAAAGGCTATTACATCATTTGCAAACGCATCCGGATGTTCAAAATATTGAATTGATGAATCTGGCTGATTTCTGTCGAAATTGTTTAGCTAAATGGTATTTAGCCGCCGCAGAAGAGAAAAATATAACCCTTGATTATGATCAGGCCCGAGAATTTGTTTACGGAATGCCTTACCGTGAATGGAAAGAAAAACATCAGCAAGAAGCGACCCCTGAACAATTAGCGCTGTTTGAACTAAAACAATCACAAAAAAATAACCGTTAATTGTGATTTAAACTCGGATCAGCCAAGGTGTATCTTAATAATGGATAAATCATATATATTTAATACCGATTTTTCAGGTGTGCTAGGTGAGGACTATGACTTACTGAAACATATTTGTCCGACTGCTATTGAAATGAGCCATTTAGTGGGCTCAACGATTAAGGGCTATACTTCGGCTACGACTCGCAGTGGCGCAGCACCGTTAACCGTAATTGAACTGGGTTGTGGAACTGGAATAACAACGTTGTCGCTATTGTCCGCACGTTCGGATATTTTGATTACCGCCATTGATAATGAGCCCACCATGCTCAATCAAGCCAAAAAGTCCCTTGTAGATTATGTTAAGTCGGGGCGACTTTCGTTCCTCGAAGAGGATGCGCTCAGTGCGTTAGCAACGCTTCCTGATAACAGTGTGGATATCATTGCCAGTGCTTATACCTTGCATAACTTTTTAAACGATTATCGTAACGAAGTTCTTGAACAATGTTATCGGGTGTTACTACCGGGCGGTTTGTTTATAAATGGTGACCGTTATGGCCTTGATGATATTTCTGCGCACACTGCTTTAATTCAGCAAGAAGTGAGTCAGTATTTTAGAGTGCTGACAGCACTTAAACGTATTGATTTACTGGAACACTGGATTGTTCATTTGTTTAGTGATGAGTCCCAAAATCATAGTATGCGAGAGTCTGCAGCGATAAGACAGATGGTGACTTGTGGTTTTACTACTCCTGTTGTTCAAGATAGAAATGCTGTAAGTGCCTTATTAACAGCCTTGAAGGAGTAATTAATAAAACATTACTATTTAACATAATATGCATTATGCGCATATATATTTTTTTTGGGCTTTATTTTTTTATTTATCAACGGGACTAAAAAATACTTAATATTTCAAGTGCTTGGACGATATAAAGAATTAGGGATTGCTATTGTTCATTAAAATATCTGTGGGATTCAGGGAGCTGTTATGGAAACGCAAGTAAAAAAATCATTACCGATAATTTTATTAACCGCCATTCTCATTAGTGTTTTGGCTGGACTTGGATCCTTAGGGTTTATTGAATTATTTGAATTTACCGAAACACAGTTACATTCAACTAGCATCTATGACCTGTCTGATCAAGGTTCAGCCGATTATCTCGCAATTATCGTCCCTTTGCTTATTGGCGGCCTTATCGTTGGCCTTTTAACGCATTATTTAATGCCCGGTCATCGCAATGTGGGTTTTGCCGGTGTGCTTGAGGCCGTACACTGTAGAAAAGGTGTGATTTCTTTTCGTGAAGGCATAGGCATCGGAATTGTTTCCGCCGTGTCTTTAGGGTCGGGGGCATCGGTGGGACGTTATGGCCCTGCCGTTCATTTGTGTGCTTCTATTGGCTCTGCTATTGCACATCGTTTTAAATTTTCACATGAAGGTTGCCTGATTCTCTTATCTTGTGGCGTTGCATCAGCAATAGCTACTTCCTTTCATGCACCTTTTGCCGGTGTTTTTTTTGCCCATGAATTGATTTTAAAGCACTATTCGATTCGTGCGTTTTCTGCTGTCACAATGAGTGCAGTAATCGGTATGATTATTGGCGAAATTTTTCGACAAGATCATTCTGAACTGATCTTGATTTTAAATCATGCCCCTGTTTATAGCGATTATTTATTGTGCATTATTATCGGGTTGTTATCAGGACTATTTTGTGTGTTATTTATGAAAATGTTAATGCACTCACAAGCTTTGACTGGCAAATTAAAAATTGATAACCGGTTAAAACCCATGTTTGGTGCATTTTTTCTAGCCTTGATTTTTTGCTTTTATCCACAAGCGATGGGCGTGGGTAGCTGGGCCGTACAATCCAGTTCAATCGGTGAATTAGGTTTTCAATTAGCAATTATTTTACTGTTTATGAAATTATTGGCAACCTGCCTCAGTTTTGCTTTTGGTTTTAATGGCGGGGTTTTTGGACCGGTTGTTTTTATGGGTGCCATGATCGGTACCAGCGTTGCAGGGATTGCAGCTATCAGTGACATCCCTATTAATGCTGATGGCCTTTATGCTGTGACCGGAATGGGGGCTATGGTGGCGTCACTTTTTGGTGCGCCCTTATCGGCCGTTATTATCGTATTGGAAATGACTGAGCATTTTGATGCGACGACTTTTGTGTTATCCGGTGTAACCGCCTCTTACCTATTAACCCGGCTATACTTCTCCCCTTCTTTATTTCATTATCAATTAGATAAAAAAGGCATTCAATTGACTGAGGGGCAAGAAAAACAAGTTATACGGACCACCCCTATCAGCGAATGTATGACCACGCAATTTGTTTGTTGTCAGGTTAACCAAACCGTGGCGGAAATTAAAAAAAATTATTTTGAAAGTGAAGATGAAAATGATATTTATTTAGTCGACTCAAATCAAATATTACTAGGGCGTGTGGATATGAAACGATTACTTAAAGCAGATGATTCACTCACCGGGATGGATATTTTACAAACAGATGTTTTTAAATTTGAAAGTGCTGACTCGGTTGAATTAGCATTCAATCGGTTGAAGGATTTTGTGGGTATTAGCGTCCCTATTACCGAAGACAATAAATTAGTCGGGATTACCAATGAAGGAATGCTGATTGAATTTTATCTCGAATCGTTAGAGGACGTACGCAATCAGGAGCTTGGAATTGTAAAAGATTAATTGCCCTATTCGTCTTCATCTTCAGTTAAAAACCGTAATACTTCAATCTCGAAACCAAGGTTTAAGTCGTCTGACACTTTCTTTGAAATGGATTGCGCTTTCATAATGGCGGTGGCTTCGTCCGTTTCAACTTTTTGATAAGACCTACCTAACGAAAACATTTCTTTGGTAAACTCAGGTGGCATCCACGTAAAAACAATACCATTGAGTTTGGATTCAAAGCGCATAAATTCTTTAGCTCTGGGTATCTTCTTTTTTAATTCAGCAGTAAGGGTTACGCCACTGTATTTTTCTTCAAAGACTTCTGTTGCTTTGGCGGCATCGATAAACGTTTTATCGAGATGGTTACGCATTTGCATGGCCATTCGTAACCGGGTAATTTCTGAGCGGTGACTGTCATTGTCAAGAGTCTTGCATTCTTCATACTTTGAACGTACAACGGCTTTTGCTTGATCAAGCTTATTTGCAGGTTTCTTACTAATTCCAAACATATTTTAAAGACCTACGTTTATTAGTTAGATGAACTAATTAATATAATGACAAATTTTCTATAAAAAATCTCTTAAAATATTTTTTAGTTGAACCATTGATGCTTTCTGAATTTGGCAGACACGTGATTCAGTAAGTCCTAATACTTCGGCTATTTCTTTCAAATTTAGTTCATCTGAATAATACAAGGAGAAAATGAGTTGCTCTCTTTCGGGCAGTTGATCAATGGCTTTAATGAGTTCCTGACTAAGCGCTTCTTTGTCAAGACTCTCGATTATGGTTAGACCGCTAAATAAGGGTTCAACGGAATGGTTGTTCTCCGTTATAAAATCAAGTGAAGTTGTTTGCAGTGTATGATTTTTATGTTGTTGGGATTGTAGTTCATGTATCGACAAGCCCATATGGTCAGCGATCTCATGTTCAGAAACAGCGCGGCCTAATTCTTGTTCGAGTTCATTTCGTGCTTGATTGACATCCCGTATACTTTTCATAACAGAACGAGGGAGATCGCTTACACGGCGGACTTCATCAATCATGGCTCCTCTTATTCTGATTCTTGCAAAAGCCTCAAACTGAACATTCTTTTGACAATCAAAGTTTTGATACGCTTCTAATAAACCGATTAAACCGACCTGAATTAAATCATCCAGTTCAATATTAGAGGGCAGTCGTGCGGCAAGGTGGTTTGCCACCTGTTTTACTAAAGGAGAAAATTCGGTTAATACCTGTGAATAGTCAATTTTTTCTTGGCTATCCACATAGAGTGCTAAATTTCTCATTAATTATGTGATAGTTGCTCAAAGAAACGTTCAAAAAAGAATTCAATATCACCTCGTGGAATCACGGGAGTTGACCAGTTGGAAATATTCCTTGCAACCCGCATGTAGGATAAACTGGCCGAGGTTCTAGGGTCTGATGTGATAATCGGTGTTTGATATCGGTTAGATATCGTTATCTGCCGATCAAAAGGGATACTGCCTAAGAAAATTAAACCGCCGCCCAAAAACCGGTCGACTGTTTTATTAATCTTTTCATATAAGATACGACCTTGATTGGCACTATCAACCATATTGGCTATAAAAAATAAGTTGCTTATTCCGTGTTCTTTTTTTAGGACTTTAATTAATGCATAGGCATCCGTAATGGAAGACGGTTCGTCAGTGGCAATAATAACGACCTGGTGAGCAGCTTTGAGAAAATATAGAACACTACCAGAAATACCTGCGGCGGTATCAATGATTAAATAATCATAATCTTCCTCTAATTCACTAAAAACTTGAATCAATAAACCAATATCACGCTCCCCTAATTCGCTCATGTATTGGATACCTGAAGAAGATGGAATAATCTTAATGTTTTCAGGGCCTGAAAGAAGGATTTGTGTTAATGACTTTTCACCGTTTAAAACGTGTGATAAGTTGAATTCAGGACGTAACCCGAGCATGACATTGATATTGGCCAAGCCCAAATCAGCATCTAAGAGCAATACTTTTTTTCCTTTTCTGGATAAAGCTATCGATAGGTTAATGGCGGTATTGCTTTTCCCAACGCCCCCTTTTCCGCTCGTAATGGCAATGACCTGAACCGGTTTTTTCTTAGATAACTTGCTGTGGTTCATTTTATTTTTAGACCTGATAAGTGTTTTAATGTGGTAATAAGGGTTAACTTATTCACCTTTTAAGGCGGTTAAAACGCCTTTTATTCGCTGATTAAGGAATGTTAATGTGGCCTGATAACGCATGGTGTTATCAGCAAATAAATTATTCTCGGTATCAGATTCGACGGTATTACCATCAATAGAAGGCGTTGTTGGAATCCGGTATTTTAAACCTAAATCTAAGGCATTCTTTGAAAACTCAATATGATTGTTATGGGTTGATCGTATTGACTGGGTTTCCATATCTTTAAGTAGCGTATAAAAATTGAAATCCCGTGCTTGATAATGGGGAGTGTCGGCATTAGCAATATTTGATGCTAAAACAGTTGATCGCATTTGCCGTAAATTCAAGGCTTGTTCGTGTACACCTAATGCATTATGTAATATTTTCATATGTCCCCTTCTCTATTCATTGTTAACGCAAATTAAATGCTTAGTTAATTTTAATAGTGCGTTATTAAACTGAAATAATCATGTTATGGTAAACCAATAGCCGTTAAGTTAGCATCTTCTCTTTCTAAAACCGACTGTAGCAGTTCTTTAGCGGTTATCCGGTGTAAATCATTCGGTATTTGTTGACCATCGGTCAGCAGAACAATTTCAGATTCCGATTCAATCACTGTCGATAATATTTCGCCTAAATTCAGTGCTTCGTCTGTTTTAGTAATAATCACACCATCGGTTTCTTTAGCGAGTGTGTTACAAAATAATTCATTAGCTTTGGATTGACTGTTTGCAGAGAGTGTTAAAAAAATCTGTGCGGATACGTCATCACTGTTTAAAACATTAATCGTGTCAATGAAGTCATCATTCTGAAAGTTATTACCGGGTGTATCAATTAAAATCAAATCATAATCATTTAAAGTATTTAGCATTATCGGTAATTCAGTTTTATCCAAGACTTCACAGACCTCAATGCCCAGCATAAAACCGACTAGTTTCATCTGTTCTTTAGCGCCAATTCGGTTATGATCTAATGTGAGTAAGGCGATTTTCTCCATACCATTAGTCATAGCATATTGTGACGCTATTTTTGCAATCGTTGTCGATTTACCCACACCGGCCATACCCACAAAAGCAAAAACGCCCCCTTCCCGTATAGGATCGATTGATGAGATATTAATGTGGTCTGTCAACCACTCTTCAGCACTGAACCAATTGATATCACTATCATTGGCCATTAAGAAATTTTGTTTGATGGTATTAATGATATTATCTGAAAAGCCTAAGGACTGTAAGTGTTGAAAAATCGTCTCTGATTCAATAGGACTGTCTGTAGTATTAGAATTTTGAAAATGTAATTCAATCAGGTTGCGCAAAGTAGATAATTCTGTACTCATTGATTCAATTATCTGGTCAGATTTTGAATTTTGAGTATTCATGTCATCACTAATCGGTTCTATGTTTTGGGCTTTGTTGTTTTCTATCGGGGGTGTTTTTTTTGCATCGAATTGCGTTTTACGTTTATTTTTTGAAAGAGTAGTTTTAGGAACGGCTGTTCTTTTAGTTTTAGGTGTAGTCGTTTTTTTGATTTTAGCCGTCGCTTTTACGGTAGATTTTGGCTCAGGTGTTTTTTTTCCATTGTTCAGTTTTATTGACGGTGTTGTTGACTCTGAGTGATCTTTGTTACCGGCGCGTAGTTTAACCGGCGATTCCTCATGCTGTGAATGGCGTTTATCAATGGCGGTAAAAGACAGATGTGGCTGATGCTCATGGGTTGTGATCTGTTGCTGTGCCTTATAGTGAGCTTCAGCTGATAATGTTTGATAATTAACGGGATTATTTTGGTTTTGCATCACTTTAAAAAAAGATTCATATTCATGATCAGTTGATTCTTTACCAATGGTAGCGGCTTTAGATTGATTAAAATCAACAACGCCATCTTCAAGATCAATAGCAGCAATAATTTCTACCTTTTTACCCAGTTTTTTATTCGATAAAATGACTGCATCATCGCCAAACAACTCTCTAACCTTGTCCATGGCTGTGCGGGTATCGATTTCTACAATTCTTTTAATATTCATAATATGAGCCGTTATTGATCAGATTTATATTCAACAGTGTGAATCACATGGACTTCTTTTTCATCAGGAATTTCGTTGTAACCTATAATGGTTATTCCATGTATACGATGACGGACCATTTTAGCTATCCAGAGTCTAATACCGGGGGAGACGACTAAAATAGGTTGTATCCCTTGATTAACAATATCTTCGCTACTGGTTTTAAGGTTAGATAGTAACTGTTCTGCAAGATTAGGTTCAATAGCCAGACCTTGTTCCTGACTTCTCGTTAGCACGTCATGTAATAATTGTTCCATTTCTGTGGATAGCGTAATAATTTTTAACGATTCTTCTACATCAACGAGTGACTGAACTATCATGCGACCAATAGTGGGTCTGACCGCCGCTGTTAAAATATCTGGATTTTGGGTTTGTTCAGCGGTTTCTAATAACGTTTCTACGATTGTTCGCATATCTCGGATAGGGACTTCTTCGGCCAGAAGATTTTGTAATACGGTTGTAAAAGCACCCAAAGATAACTTGTTAGGTACTAATGTTTCAACCAGTTTAGGGGCTACTTCAGCTAATTGGTCGAGGAGTTGTTGAGCTTCATCATAGCCAAAGACTTCTTTGGCATTTTCTAAAATAATTTTATTTAAGTGGGTGGCTAAAGCCGTTGATGGGTCGACTACCGTGTATCCCAGAGTATGGGCATATTCCCGTTCTGAGGGATCAATCCATACGGCAGGCATTCCAAAAGCCGGATCTTGTGTGTCAATGCCGCTTAATTCACCGTGTGTTACACCGGGGTTAATAGCGAGTTCCTTTCCTGGAATTAATTCACTTTGTCCACGGCTTACACCGTTAATATTGATCCGATATTGGTTGGGAGAGAATTCTAAATTGTCTCGCAGTCTGACCGTAGGAACTAAAAACCCTAAATCATGAGATACTTTTTTTCGGACCCCTTTTATCCGTTGCATTAAGTCACCACCTTGTGACTGATCAATCAAAGGAATCAGTGCATAGCCGACTTCAAGCCCAATAACATCAAGGCGTGGAACATCGTCCCAACTTAACTCTTTAGTTTTGGGGTCTTCGTCTTCTTCAACATCGCTGCCCTCCCCTTGTACACTGGTGTTTGACGGGAGATAATTTCCTGAACGTGCGGAATAAAAAGCAATGCCACCTGCAATCGCAGCCAGAAATAAAAATACGAAATGTGGCATGCCAGGAATAAAACCTAAAATAGTCAAAATACCTGCGGTCACCGCTAAGGGTTGCGGGTCACCCATTTGTATTTTTAATTGACTGTGCATCGATGAACTTGATGACACTCGGGTAATTATAATGGCGGTAGCCGTTGATAATAACAGTGATGGAATTTGTGCGACTAAACCGTCACCAATAGTTAATAAAACGTAAGTATGCGCGGCATCATCAAAAGTCATTCCATGGGTTGACGTCCCAATCACTAAACCACCGAGAATATTTATGATTAAAATAATGAAACCGGCAATGACGTCACCCTTCACAAATTTAGAAGCACCATCCATAGAACCATAAAATTCAGATTCTGCAGCGACTTCTTCACGGCGTTGTTTAGCGATTTCTTTGGTGATTATTCCGGCATTCAAATCAGCATCAATCGCCATTTGTTTACCGGGCATAGCGTCTAAGGTAAAACGTGCGGTCACTTCAGAAACGCGTCCGGCCCCTTTAGTGATAACGATAAAATTGATAATCATCAAAATGGAAAAAACGATAATACCGACAAAATAATTACCACCAATGATGAAATCACCAAAGGCTTGGATAACCGTTCCGGCTGAGTCCGTTCCATTGTGTCCTTCAACCAAAATCACACGAGTAGAGGCGACATTAAGCGCAAGCCGTAACAGTGTGGCAAATAACAAAACAGTTGGGAATGATGAAAAATCAAGGGGTTTAAGCGCATTAATACAAATCATAGCTATCACTAACGATAGCGTGATATTAAAGGTGAAAAATAAATCCAGTAAAAAAGGCGGAAGGGGTACCACCATCATCATAATGATGCAGAATAATACGCTCGGAATCACCAGTGAAGATGAATTGGGCACTGAAAATGACTGCCAAAAATTTGACAGTGCCGCGTTATTAATCATTAGCGTTTACATTATTTTGACAGGGCACTTGCTTCATACTATAGCTTAAGTTATTGATTGTTATTATTAACATTAATTGATAATTGATCATTTATACTTTATAAACGAAACCATATAAATACTCAGCAACTATAGTGCCAAGAGCTATAGTCATTTCTGGTGTATGAGTTAAAAAGATAGCGGTGTATCCTGTTGGATAAGATCAGGCCGATCCTTCACCAACAACAAAGGAAACACCACCATGAAAAACAATAATATTATC
>Ga0114932_10001132_pt1 | contig 31233 bp, 23 predicted proteins | sample 2SBtaG_2_FD_87286 | JGI IMG/M metagenome (GOLD analysis project Ga0114932, IMG submission 87286) | Deep subsurface microbial communities from Kolumbo volcano to uncover new lineages of life (NeLLi) - 2SBTROV12_ACTIVE470 metaG | ecosystem: Environmental > Aquatic > Marine > Volcanic ...
ACGGGGCGCGGGGGGGGGGGGGGCTACAGTCAGAATGCGCGGGCCGGGAGCGGTCTTCGCGCCGCAAGTCCAACACTCTGGGCGAGATCCCAGGAGGGGTAGTCATGTTGGTCACACTCATCACCACGGTTGCCGCGGGCGACCATCTGATCGGGTACAATAGCGGCCAGGTGGGCCCGAACGGCGACGCCATCATCAGCGGGCACACGGGCGAAGCCGCCGGCAACTGGCGGCGCAAGACCGGCGACCGGTTCTACTGGTACAACCCTGCCCGCTACACCGACCCCTCGAAGGTCTACGACTCCCTCTGTGATGGTCTCTTCACAGCCGAGATGAACTTCGCCATGTGGGACTCTATCTACGACTACGGCAACGACGGCGTCGACTGCCAGACCGACAGCTGGGACGCCGAGGCCATCTACGGCTGGATCGAGTGGGACGGCACGGATGATGTCGATGCCGAGCGAGACGAGATCATCGCCTCTCTCGGCACGGGGACGCCATCGTTTCACCCCTTCGACTCCATCAGCGGCGTGAGCGCGGGACAGAACGTCTACCTCTACGCGGACGCCATCTGCGACTTTCCTGGAGACATCGAGGACGTGCTGCTCGTCGTACACTGGCAGGCACGGACGGAGGTCTCGTGCGACGTGAACAGCAGCTTCCTGGACACCGTTTCTTCGACGAACGACCTCAGCTTCTGGTGGTTCGACTGCGGATCGTCCGCATGTGGGAGCTGAAGCCCGCTGGGCCCCGCGGACATCCGGGCGTCATACTATCTGGAAGCATCACAACTGGAGGCCTCCCTGCCAGCTCCATCTCACCTCGGGCTGTTGGCCGTGGCGCTGGCGTGCTCGCCAGTCTCGCCGAGTGTCACGCCCGCCAGCGACACCGGCTGGTTCGCCGCCGACGCGGACGGCGACGGCTGGACCGTGGACGAGGGGGACTGCGACGACAGCGATGGCGAGGTCCACCCGGGGGGTCAGGAGGATTGGAGCGACGGCATCGATCAGGACTGCGATGGCCTCGTCGACGCGTCGGCCACGGCGTGCACGGCGGCGTTCACGGCCACGTTCCCGGACGGCTCCTCGGTCGAGATCGACGGCTGCACCGCCTGGGATGTGGAGGACCTCGGTGTGTCCTCGAGCGCAGCTCTTCCCGAGCTCGAGCAGTTCGGGCTTCGCTTCGCCACCGACCGCTCTGGGGAGGCCTGCGCGGTGGTCATCGAACAGGATCGAGCCTGCGGCCCCGGGTACTACGACCATGACGGCGAGGCTGGAGAGACCAGCGTGGACACCTCGGGGTGCCCCCGGGTCTGGGAAGACTACAGGGCAGTCTATCTGTCCACGTCGGGCTACCTTCGACTCACCACGGTCGAGCTCCACGTGGAGAGTGCCGGCCAACCTGCCGACCTCGACCTCCGAGGCGAGGTCCATGTGGGCGCAGACGGGGTAGAGGTGGAAGGCGCTTTCGCCGTGCAGCTGCGAGCGTTGGGCGACTTCCTGGAAGGCGACGACTGCGCCGGAAGCAACGGTGACGTCGATGTGGATGGCCAGGTCTGGGAGGGCTACGGTGGTACCGACTGTGACGACGGGGATCCGGCCGCCTTTCTCGGTGCAGCGGAAGAGGAGGACGTGGGCGCGTGCATGCGCGACGGCGACGGCGATGGCTGGGGCTCCCAGGAGACCGGTGCAGGTGTCGACGAAGGCACCGACTGCGACGACGACGACATCACGCAACATCCGGGCGACGCCGACGCGGACGGCTACAGCCCCTGTTCAGGTGACTGTGACGACTCGGACGGGAGTGTCCATCCCGATGCGGGGGAGGGCCCACTGAGTCGTCGCGATCTGGACTGTGACGGCGCCATACCCACGGACCTCGCGGGGGCAGACTACAGCTTTACAGGCGAGGCGGCCGGAGACTATGCGGGGGTGAGTGTGGCCGGACCGGGCGACGTAGACGGCGACGGACTGGCTGATGTGCTCGTCGGCGCCCAGGGCAGCGACCAGCAGGACACTGACGCAGGCCAGGTCTACCTCGTGCTGTCGCGGCACCTCGGCACCACGGGTGGCGAGCTGTCAGACGTCGATCACACCTTCGTCGGAGCCCGAGCACAAGACAACGCCAGCCTGGTCTCCCCTGCGGGCGACGTCGACGGAGATGGCCTCGCCGACTTCCTGGTTGCGGCACCGGGAAGTGAGACGGGCGGCGAAGACGCTGGCGAGGCGTACCTGGTGCTGGGAGCCCTCGTGTCGGCCGCTCGCACCACCGTGCTCTCGGATGTCGACCACGCGCTCGTGGGAGAGACCGCTGGCGATCGAGCCGGCCAGGGACTCGACTCTGCGGGGGACGTCGATGGAGATGGTCTCGACGACATTCTCGTTGCAGCGCCCTTGCACAGCGCAGGCTGGGGCGAGGGCAAGGCCTACCTGCTCCTGGGCGACGGACTCACGGCGGAGGCGAGCCGCGATCTGTCTTCGGCCGACGCCGCCTTCCTGGGGGTGACGGGCGCGTCCTCGGGGGGAGGGGACATCGATGGCGACGGGCGAGACGATCTCGTCTTCGGGGCGCTCGACGATCAGGAGAACGGACCCTATAGTGGCAGTGCCAGCATAGTGCTGGGAGGCGGCTTGACGGGGGAGATTTTCCTGTCACGCGCCGACCACCACCTCTACGGCGAGCACCCCTACGACTACGCTGGGGCGAGCGTAGCGAATGCAGGCGACGTGGATGGCGACGGCCTGGTCGATGTCCTCGTCGGCGCGTACGGCAACGACGACGGAGAGCTCACGGCGGGCAAGGCGTATGTAGTCTTGGGCAGCAGCCTCGGCGAGCTGGGGGCCATGGACCTTGCAGACGCCGACCACACGATGATCGGCGAGCAGACCTCGCAGTACGCGGGTGGCACCGTGAGCGGCGCGGGCGACCTGGACCAGGATGGACTCGCCGACGTGCTCATCGGCGCCTTCGGTAGCTACGACCTGGCGGGGCAGACCTACCTGGTGCTGGGCAGCGGTCTGACCGCGCCGCGCCAGCTCGACCTCTCGACCTCGGACTTCAGCTTCCGCGGCGAGCACACCGGAGACTGGTCCTCTTCGGCCCTCTCGGGCGCTGGCGATGTCGATGGGGACGGCAGGGACGACATCTTGATCGGTGCCCCTGGAAACGCTGATGTCGGCGCTGACGCCGGCAAGGCCTACCTGCTCCTGAGCCACCTCGAGGCGGAGGGACCCTGAAGGGATAGCGCTCATGAACCGACCTCACGCGGCGATTCTCGCACGAGCTGAGGCATCTCGACGGATGCTGGTCAGGCCGTCTGCGCCCCCCACGGCTCGCTCCGGCGGCGCTTCGGGGCGCGAGAAGGGGACCGGCTGGTCGTCGGGCGCACGTGTTCGTGCCGACCGCCCCTCGGGCCGCGGCTGGTGAGCTGACGGCGGCGGCGGGCGGGGCCCTGCTGTCCTTCGTCAGCCCGCGGAACACCAGCCCCGCCGGGTAGCCCCGGATCACCCGCCAGAGCTGCATCCGCGCGCCACAGCGGCGACACGCCCGGGCTCGGACCTCGAAGGAGCGCTGTTCCTACTGCACCTCTCGCATGGTCTGCGTGAACGTGGGGAGCAGGTTGGCGTGCCTGAGAGCCTTCGCGCAGTCTCTCACGGCTGGCGAGGAGTCGCTGGATGGGCTGAGGCTGTTCGGGCGTGGTGGCGTAGATCCTCTCGCCCTTGTCGTTGCAGACGGTAGCCACGAGCTGTCCCAGGCGCGCCTTGTAGCGGAGCTGGTTGGGCGTGATGCCGAGCCTGGTCGCGAGCTCCGCGCCAGTGACGCCGCCGGCGGCGAGCAAGCGCTCCTTGAGGCTCGGGAGGCCGTGAGCCTTCCTGATCCAAGCCACCGCCGTAGCGTCGAAGACCGCCCCAGCGCCTGTGGTGTGTCCAGCCCGGTTCAGGAGCTCGGCGACTTGGCCGTCGGTGTGCCGGGCGAGCAGGGCGTCGGCCCTTGTGACGACCGCCGCCGATGTCTTCCGCTTCTCGCAGGACATCGTGGGCAGAGTGACGGTCAGGGTGGTGGTGGCTCCACCACGGAAGCGGACGTGAGCGGTGATCTGCTCGCCTCGGAGCAGTGTCACGTCCTCGACGAGGAGGGTCAGCATTCGCTTCCTCTCCGGCTTGGGTGTCTCGGGGGCGTTCCAGACGGCGGGGAAGTCCGTGGCGAGGGCGGTGATCTGCTCGCGCGTGGCCTCGTCGACGTGGGCGGCGTCGGCGCGGCGCTGGCGTTCGGCGTCGTGTCGTGCCTGTTCGAGGTTGCGGAGCGCGCGGTTCCAGTCGGCTCGAGCGAGCTGGCGACGAGCCGATTGCGCGGGCGTGCCCAGCGGGCACGCGAAAGGGGCCCATTGAGGGGCCCCCCTTCAGAGGGGACACCGCCCCGCCGAACGCCCGGAGATGGGATGAGCAGGCCGGCCTCCCCCGCTCCAGTGCGACTCTACGCACGCAACTACGGGCCGAGGCCCTCTGCGAAGTCGAAGGAGACCGGACATGCAGACTATCCCGCTTACGACCCCTACTGCGCCTCCGATCACGGCGGGCCTCGACCTCAGCGACAAGAGCGTTGTCATCGTCGAACTGGACGCGGACGGCGAGACGCGCTCGTCGACCAAGATTCCGTGCACTGCGAAGGCGCTCGACAGGTGGGCCTCCAGCTTCGACGGGCGACGCGCGATCCTCGAGGTCGGGACGCACTCTCCGTGGGTGTCGCGCCTTCTCCAGAGGCACGCGCTTGAGGTGATCGTCGCCAACCCGCGGCGCCTCAAGCTCATCAGCCAGAATCAGTCGAAGTCGGACCTGGTGGACGCGGAGCTGCTGGCCCGGCTCGGCAGGGTCGATCCAGCGCTCCTGGCCCCGGTGGTGCATCGCTCAGAGGACCTGGCGAAGCACCTCGTCGTGCTTCGGAGTCGCGCCGCCCTTGTGAAGACCCGCACCCTGCTCATCAACTCGGTGCGCGCGCAGGTCAAGTCGCTCGGCTTCCGGCTGTCCAAGAAGACCACGGCGACGTTCCACAAGACCTTCGATGAGATCCCGAGGAGCTCCGGATGCTCTTCGAGCCGACGTACACGATGATCGGCTGTCTCACCGATGAGATCCGGGCCTACGACAAGCGCGTCGAGATGCTCTGCGAGCAGGTCTACCCGGAGACCGGGCTGCTACGTCAGGTGCCAGGTGTCGGCCCGATCATCGCACTGACCTACGTGCTCACGATCGGCGACCCCAGGCGCTTCGACAAGAGTCGGCAGCTTGGCTCCTACCTCGGACTGAGGCCCCGAATGGACCAGTCGGGGGAGTCCAACCCACAGCTCCGGATCACCAAGGCGGGAGATGCCACCCTGAGGACGCTGCTCATCCAGTCCGCCCACTACGTTCTCGGCCCCTTCGGGCCCGACTCGGACCTCCGACGTTGGGGCCTGCGGCTGAAGGAGCGCGGCGGCAAGCACGCTTCGAAGCGTGCGGCCGTAGCTGTGGCGCGGAAGCTCGCCGTGCTCCTGCACGTCCTGTGGCGCGACAGCGCAACATACGAGCCCCTGAGGAACAGCAAGAACTGACCGCTACACCTCCCTGGGACCACCACGGCGTACGCCAATGCAGTCGGGTGAACGCAGCGAGGCCTCCGATCCAACCATCGAGTCTGGGCGACTGCGAGCTGGCCCCTGAGCTCTCGAGCTCGACCCGGAGATGACAGCGCCCACACCCGACGGACCCCAGCGTGCAGCGAGCTCGTCGAGCTCAGTAAGACTGCGAATGGAAGCCTGACGGATGGATCCGAGCCCGCGCCTCACCCGGCAGCAGCGCGTACCGCCAGCACACGACAGGGACGCAGGAGTCCAGATGAACTCGTAAACTCGTGCTTGACATTCCCTGGCCTGCTCATGGAAGGGCCAGAGAGGCGGGAGCGTGCGGGCTGCGCGTGGAGCGCAGCCCGCACGTTAAGGCCTCAGCCCCCGCGCGGCGTTCTTCGTGGCGCGGGAGAGGGCGCCGGCTCGCGCCTGCAAGCGCGGGTCGTCGCCGCCGTCCCAGCTGGCGATCATGAGCGTGGTCGGGCCCGAGGGCCCCACGACCACCCCCGCCTCGTGGATCGTGGCCTCGCCCCAGCTGGCCATCGCCTCGCCGAAGCTGCCGCGTGCCTCCTCCTCGCCGGGTGGCCAGTTCAGGGCGGCGAGGCAGGGGTACTCGTCGCAGGCGAGCTGCACCAGCGTGCCGCTGCCCACCGCGCCCTCGATGTCGGCGCGGAGCCTGTCCACCGAGAAGTCCGGCGGGAAGGCCGCCGGCTCGCCGCCCGCACCCTCCGCAGCCAGCAGGATGCGGCTCCTCGCGATCGTCAGGGGGCCGCCCTTGCCCGGCCCCGCGACCACCACCACGAGGTCGTCGCCCTGATCGCCGGTCACGTAGCTGGGGATCTGGTCCCAACCCACCAGCGTCTCGGTCACGCGGCCCAGGCCGGCCTGGACCTCGCCTCGGAGCCCCGAGCGCACGAGCACCGCGATGGGGGGGTCATCGCTCGTGTCGATCCGGTCGAGGCGCCATCGGAGCCCGATGGCCGCGGGCACGGCGGCCACGGCCTCCTCGAAGCTCGACGGCACCTCGGGGAACTCCTCCACCGTGTCGGTGCCCGTGCACGCCAACATCCACCACATGCTCACCTCAACGCGCGGGCTTCGAGCGTCAGCACGCCCGGATCCCCGCCCTCGTGCCCGAGCAGGCTCAGCTCGAGCGTTCGGGAGGCGAGGGTGCCCGCCTCCAGGTCCCACCAGGCGTCGCCGTGCACCCACACGCCCGGGAGGTCCGCGCGGTCCGCGCTCACGGCGGCCCGGGTGCGCAGCAGCGCCTGGACACGCCCGCCCCGCGCGTAGATGCCCTCGAAGGTCTGGGTGGCCTCGAGGGCGATCTCCAGGCCCAGCGGCAGCAGGTCGACGACCGGTCGCGCCACGGCCGGGTCCTCCCAGGTGGCGCCGGGGGTGACGGCGTCGGCCGAGAGCTTCACGGCCAGCAGGCGGTGCACGAGCTGGTCGCCCCAGCCCTGGCCGTGCAGCTCGACCAGCCGTCCGTCCATCGCCAGCGACAGCCCGACGGGCTCGGCGGCCAGCCGCGCCTCTTCCTGCGCCACCGCTTCGGCGGCCTCGGCCACGCCCTCGACGCCGAAGGCGGTCAGCCGGCCCTCCAGGTAGGCCACCCCGTCGATGTCGACGTCGCGCACCAGGTACGACCAGTGCTCCTCGCGCACGACCGCCTCTTCGTCCACCGTGTGGGTGGTCGTGAAGGCGTAGTCCAGCTCCTGCCCGGGCACGAGCCGCCAGCCCAGCAGGACGGGATCCTCCGGCGCGAGTCGGGTGCCCTCCAGTCCGCGAAGGGCACAGCTCAAGAGGAGCGGCAGCACCGGTCCAGGGCCTCCAGCAAGCCGTCGATCGCGTCGTCGGTGTGGGCCGCCGACACCGACACCCGCAGCCGCTCCCGGCCTGCCGGCACGGTCGGAGCTCGGATGCCCGGTACGAAGTAGCCCGCTTCGAAGAGCGCCGCCGCCGCGGCCATCGTGCGGGGCCCGGTCAGGATCGGCACCACGTGGTCGGTGCCCAGGGCTTCGATGCCCAGCTGGACGAGGCCCGATCGGAGCCGCCGCACGCGGTCGGCCAGCCGCGCCCGCAGCGCGTCGTCGGCGCAGCGGAAGCCCACCAGCGCCGCGGCGGCCGCCGGCTCGGCCAGGGCCGTGGTGTAGACGAAGCTCCGCCCCACGCTCACCAGCAGCTCCTTGAGCTCGGGCGGGCCCACGACGAAGGCCCCTGCGGCGCCGTAGGCCTTGCCGAAGGTGCCCACCAGCACGTCGGCGTGCACCCCCTGGTCCGCCGCGACGCCGCGCCCGCCGGGCCCGAGGCAGCCCACGGCGTGGGCTTCGTCGACCACCAGCACGCCGGGCACCGCTCGGAGCTGCAGGCGGTCGCCGTCCATCGAGTACAGCCCTTCCACGACGACCCCGGCGGTGTCGTCCCGCAGCACGCCGTGGTCGACGATGGCCACGTCGGCGCGCGCCAGCCGCAGCCCGTCGATGATCGAGGCGTGGTTGTTCCGGTCGCTCGCGACCAGGTCACCGGCCTCGAAGAGCGTGGTGAGCACGGCGAGGTTGGCCTGGTAGCCCGACGAGAAGACGAGCGCGTGCCCGCCGAAGTGTTCGCCGACCGCCGCTTCCAGGACCTCGTGGGCAGGACGTGACCCCGAGATCAGCCGGGAGCTGCCGGAGCCGCCCCCGGACCACGCGGCCCGCACGCGCGGGTCCCAGGCCAGCCCGAGGTAGTCGTTGCTGGAGAACACCTCCACCGTGCGCCCGTCGGTTCGAGCGCGCGTCGCCGACACCATCTCCAGCGGTCGGAGCGAGCGCCTCAGCCCGAGCCCGTCGAGGGCTCGGAGCCGGGCGCGGAGGCGCTCACGCATGCGGCGCCGGGCGGATCTCCAGCCCGAGCTCGTCGAGCATCGCGCGGTCGCTGTGGGTGTCGGTGCCGGGCGTGGTCAGGTAGTTGCCCATCATCAGCCCGTTGGCCCCGGCGCGGAACATCTCGGACTGGCGGTCGCCCAGGTTCTTCTCGCGACCGCCGCACACGATGACCTCCCGATCGGGGAGGGTGAGGCGCAACAGCGCGATGATCTTCAGGCAGTCCTCAGGGTCGAGGTCGTGCCGGTCGGCCAGCGGGGTGCCGGGGCGGGGATCGAGGAAGTTCACCGGCACGCTGTCCACGTCGAGCTCGCGCAGCTGCATCGCGAGCTCCACCCGCTGCTCCCAGCTCTCGCCCATGCCGAAGATGCCGCCGGAGCAGACGTACATGCCCAGCTCCTTCGCGGCCCGGACCGTGTCGGCCTCTTCGTCCCAGGTGTGGGTGTCGACGATCTCGGCGTGGTAGCTCTTCGCGGTCTCGAGGTTGTGGTGCATCGAGTCCATGCCGGCCGCCTGCAGCCGCGCCAGGTCCTCCTTGGACATCAGTCCGAGCGACGCGCAGGTCTGCATGCCGGTCTCCTTCCGGATGCGCGAGAAGGCGGTCTCGAGGGTGGCGAGCTCGTCCTCGCGGGAGACCTGCCGGCCCGAGGCCACGATCGAGAACTCGCGCACGCCCACGTCCCGCGCCGCCCGGGCTTCGGCCGCCAAGGTGTCGGCATCCTTGAAGGCGTACTCCGGCGCGGTGGTGGTGAAGTGGGCCGACTGGCTGCAGAAGGAGCACTTCTCCGGGCACCGACCGCTCTTCGCGTTCGAGATGCCGCAGGTGTTGACGAGCTGCCCCTTGTGGTGGCGGCGCACCGCGTCGGCGGTGGCGTAGAGCTGCTCGAGCTCGTCGGGGCTCGTGAGGGCGACGATGGCCTGGGCTTCGGCTTCTGTCACGCCCTGGCCCCGTCGGGCGCGTTCGAGGATCACGGACCAGTTCACAGGCACCTCGCAGGTTGCCTGCGCCTAACCCGTCAACCGACCTCGTCCCGCTGGTTGACGGCCAGGGGCAGCTCCACCGTGAAGGTGGTGCCCTGACCGGCGGCGCTGCTCACCCGGATGCGCCCCCCGGCTTCGCGCACGAAGTCGCGGCTCAGGCTCAGGCCCATGCCGGTGCCCGTGCGGTCCTTGGTGGTGAAGAAGGGGTCGAAGATGAGCGGCAGGGTGTCGGCGGGGATCCCGGGACCGGTGTCGGTGACCGACGCGAAGGCCAGGTCGCCGAGGATCCCGGAGCGCACCGTGATCCGGTGGTGCTCCCCGCTCTCGTCGAGGGCCTCGGCGGCGTTCACGAGCAGGTTCAGGAAGACCTGGCTCATCCGGCTGGAGTTCGCGCACACGTGGGCATCGCCCTCCAGCTCGACCGCGATGCGCGCGCGCCCTCGGACCGCGGCGCCCGCCAGCCGGATGGCCCCTCGCAGGGTCTCGTTGAGCGAAAAGACGCGGGTGTCGCCCCGCACCTTGGCGAGGTCCCGCATGTCGCGGATGATCGCGGTGATCCGCTGGGCGCCCTCGGTGGCGTCCTGGATGCCCTGCGTGAGGTCGTCGAGCGCGGGGTGGCCGCCGATGCTGCTCCACGCGGCCTGGACCTCGGTCATCGGCCGTTGCGCCTCGATCAGCTCGCTGACCCCGGCCAGGTCCGCGCAGATCTCGCCCGCGGCCCAGAGGTTCGAGAGCACGTAGGACGCGGGGTTGTTGATCTCGTGGGCCACCCCCGCCGCGAGCTGTCCGATCGCGGCGAGGCGCTCCTGCTCGGCGAGGCGACCGTGAGCGGTCTCGACCTCGTGCACGCGGTCGCGCAGCTCCGTGACCAGCTGCGCGTTCACCATGGCCAGCACCGCCTGTCCCGCGAGCACGCTGCAGAGCTGCAGGTCGTTCTTCCGGAAGGGACGGCTGTGGGCGTGGCGCGCCAGGCAGAGCACGCCGATGGTGCGCTCGCGGTGCGTCAGGGGGTGCACGATGCTCGACGCGGCGCGTCCGTCGCCATCGGGTTCGTCGACGAGCAGCAGGGGTTCGGACTCCTGCGCGACCCGGCCGGCCACACCCTCCCCCAGCTGCACCAGCCCTTCGGCATGGGTGGACCAGGCCACCTCCAGCTCGTCGTGCACGAGGCGCAGGAGCGACCCGCCATCCGCGCCGAGCAGCTCGACGGCGCAGTGCACGACCTCCTCGTCGAGGGACTGGCCCGACGTGGCGGCCTGCAAGCGCCGGCCCGCGTCCAGGAGGCGCTGGGTCGCCCGGAGGCGGCGGCGCTCGACCGCGCGGGCCACGGTCGCCTGCACCTCCGTGCGCTCGAAGGGCTTGCGGAAGTAGTCGAAGGCGCCGTGGCGGAGGCAGGTCACCACGTCCTCCATGCGGGGGTACCCGGTGATGACCACCACCTCGGTGTCCAGCCCGCGCTCGCGGATGTGGCGCAGCAGGTCGATGCCCGACATGCCCGGCATCATCACGTCGCAGAGCACCAGGTCGAAGTCCTCGGCGGCCAGCAGCTCGATGGCGCGCTCGGCGCTCGACGCCGCTCGCACGTGGTAGCGGAGGTCCTCGAGGTCGTAGCAGAGCAGCTCCCGGATGCCCGGCTCGTCGTCGACCACGAGCACGCTCGCGCCCGCCACCGCCGTCAGGTCCAGGTCGGTCGTCATGCGACCTCGGAGGTGGCGGTGAGCGGCAGCCAGAGGCTCATGGTCGTACCGTTACCTCTCTGGCTCTCGCAGCGCAGGTGGCCGCCGTGTGCTTCGACGAAGCGCTGGGCCAGCGCCAGGCCGAGCCCGGTTCCCTTTCCCACCGCCTTGGTCGTGAAGAAGGGCTCGAAGATCCGCTCCCGGAGCTCGGCCGGCACGCCCTCGCCCGTGTCGGTGACGCGCACCTCGACGCCGTCGCGCTCGGTCACGGCGGTGATCGTGACGCTGCCGCCCTTGGGTGTGGCGTCGATGGCGTTCGTCACCAGGTTGAGCAAGGTGGACTCCAGCTCCGCGGCGCAGCCGTCGACCGGCGGAAGGTCGTACACGTCGGCGGTGAGCACGACGCCGCGGCGCCGCGCCGGTCCGCCGGCGATCTCCGCCACGCTGTTCAAGAGCGCGGTCAGGTCCAGGCGCGTCCGCTCGCCGGGGGTCTTGCGCGAGAAGTCCAGCAGCGACTGCACCAGGCCCGCGCAGCGCCTGGACTCCCGTTCGATGTTGTGCAGCGCGCGCCGGCGCGGGTCGCCCTCGGGAGTCTTGGCCAAGAGCACCTGGCTCCAGCCCAGGATGACGCTCATCGGATTGTTCAGCTCGTGGGACAGGCCGGCCACCAGCGTGCCGACCGCGGCCATCTTGGCGCTGTGGATGAGGTGCTGCTGGGCCTCCTCGAGCTGCACGGTGCGCTCCTCCACCCGCTGCTCCAGGGAGCGACGGAGCTCCTGGAGCTGGGCGAAGCGGTCGCCGTTCTCGACGGCGGCCCCGGCGAGGGTGGCCAGGTAGCCGGCGAGCTGGCGTTCCTCGTCGCGGAACACGCCGTCGAGGCGCCGGTGCGCCGCCACCAGGACGGCCACGGGGCGGTCTTCCGCGCGGATCGCCACGGCCAGCGCCGATCGTGCCCCCGCGAGGGCCACGCTGTCGCCGAAGGAGCTGGAGCCATCTTCGAAGGCGAGCACCGCGCGATCGGCCTCGAGAGCGGCTCGCACCAGCCCCGCTCCGACCAGGGCCTGCCGGTCGCCGGCGAGCAGCTCGTAGGGGGCCTCCGCCCCGACCACGGCGCAGCACTCCGGCCGCAACAAGCGCATCGCTTCGTCGACGACCGCCTCGACCACCCGCGCACCATCGAGCTCCGAGGCCAGGCGGTGGCCGGCGGCCAGGACCCCTTCGAAGCGCTCCACGAGCGACAGCGTAGCGCGCACGGTGGGGGCGTTCGCCGTGCCCTCCAGGGTCCGTCGGAGACCCCGTGCCTGCGCCTGGTCCGCTGCGGCACCGGGCCAGTCGAGGGCCTCGCCGAGGCGGCCACGCACGTCCAGCACATGGAGCGCCGCGAGGCGAGCCCCTTGGCCCTCGGCCTGGTCCAGGGCCCGATCGAGGGCGCGGCGAGCGTGGGTGTGGCGCCCCGCGAGCGCTTCCAGCCGCGCCGTGAGCGCGGCGAGCCAGGGCGCGAGCACAGGGGGCACGTGGCGGACCCGTGCGCGGCGTCGGCGGGCGCGGCGCAGCAGCGTTCGCCGCTGCGCGGGCCGCCACACGCTGAGGTGCTCCAGCGCGTCGACCTCCTGCCGCAGGGCGAGCGTGTGGCCGAACACCGTGGCCCCGATGAGGGGTTCCATCGCCTCGCCACCGGGCTCGTTCAGCACCGCGTGCACGATGGCGGCCGCGGAGGGCTGCGGCAGCGCCGCGGCGCAACGGCGTGCCTCGACCAGCCGTCCCGAGAGAGCCGCGAGCACGCCCTCCAGCACGCCGAGCAGAGGCTGCAGCAAGCTCGGCAGCGCCACCCGATCCACGCCGGCCAGCGTGGTCTCCGCCTCCTCGAGGCGACCGTCGGCCGTGGCCAGCACGGCGCGGCAGAGAGCCACCTCCGCGCCCTCGGGCAGGCCGTGGAGGATGCGCGTGGCGCGGCGCCCCAGGCCGAGGCTCGCCAGCACGGCCGCGTGCTCGATGGCCACCCGGGTGGCCGCGATCCCGTCGACCCCGCGCGCGTGCCACCACCGCCGAACGTGGAGGACCAGCGCCGTGCGTCGACGTCCGCGCAGGAAGGCGACGAGCGCCAGCCGCCCCAGCGCCTCCAGGCGCGCCTCGGGGGTGTGGCCGTCGCGCAGGACCCGGTCCGCCCGCGACCTGCATCCGTCCAGGTCGCCGGCGAGGGCGTCGACGTCGGCGAGCTGGAGCTCCACCTGGTCGCGCTCCAGCGGGTTGGCGAGCAGCCCGAGCACGGTGTGCAGCCGCTCCCGCGCGGAGCTCAGGCGTCCGCGGGCGACCGCCAGATCGGCCAGGGCACGGTTCGCCTCCAGCTCGTCGTCCCGCCCCAGCAGGTGCGGCTGGGCGAGCACCTGTGCGAACCAGCCCTCCGCCAGTCCCAGCGCGCCCCGTTGCCGTGCGAGTCGGCCGGCCGCCATGGCGTAGCCCAGCGCCCGTCGCGGTCGCCCGGCGCGCTCGAAGTGGCGTGCCAGCGCCAGCACGTCGTCGGGGCGTCGGGCCTCCAGCAGCTCGCCCGCAGCCAGGTGCAGGCGCACGCGCTCGCCGTCGTCCAGCTCGTCGAGCAGCACGTCCTGGAGGCTCGCGTGCACCAGCCGAACGTCGCCATCGAGCCGCACGAGCTGCGCGGCGACGGCTTCGGCGACCGCCATCCGGACCGCGGTCGGGTCGAGATCGACCAGGGATCCTGCGAGCTCGGGCGCGTAGGGTGCGCCGAGGATCGCCACGGCCTCCAGGAAGTCGCGCGTGGCCCGTGACAGGCGCTCCAGCCGGCGCAGGAAGAGCGCCGCCGCCTTGCGCGAAGGCTGGAGCTCGCCGCCGCTCATCGCTCGCCAGCCGTCGGGCCCCGGGGTCAACGCCCCCTCCTCGACGCAGCCTCGGAGGAGCTCCACCGCCATCCACGGGCTGCCGTCCGCTTCGACGACGATGCGCTCCACCAGGGCGGCGGGGAGCTGCCCGCCCATGGACCCCAGCAGCTGGCGCGTGGCGCGTTGGCTCAGGCGCGGCAGGGCCACGACCACGTCCGAGGGAAGGCTCGCCAGCGGGTGCTCCCGGGTGAGCTCGTCGCGGTTCAAGGTGAGCACGGCGAGCAAGCCCGGCAGGGGGTTGGCCGCGAGCCCCTCCAGCACCTTGGCCTCTTCGTGCGACAGGCGCTCCGCGTCGTCGACGAGGAGCACGGTGCGCCGCTCGGAGCGTCGGCTGAGGGTGAGGTCGAGCTGGTCGAGCCGCCCCCCCACGGCGTCCAGCAGGGCGAGCGATCCGGTCTCGCCCGACGCTCGAACGTGGATCAGGGCCAGGTCCTGCGCCTCGGCACGGCGGGCGACCTCCGCGAGCAGGCGGCTCCGGCCCGAGCCCGTGCGACCCGAGAGCGCGACCAGCCCCCCGCGGCCCACCGCGAGGTCCTGCACGGTGCGCGTGAGCTGCGCGGTGACCGTCTTCCGGCCGGCCAGGGCGGGCTCGGCGAGGCTGGAGCGCAGGTCCGACGCGCCGAGCTCGATCGTCGGGTCGTCTTCGCCGGCCGCCAGGCCGCGGAGCAGCTCCTCGACGTCGGAGAGGGCGGCGTCAGCGGTCTGGTAGCGCTCCCTCGGATCAGGGTGCACCAGGCGCCGCAGCACGCCCTCGAGCGCGGCGGGCGCGCGGCTCAGCGTCAGCGTGGCGTCGCGGAGCTGGGACCGGATCAAGTCCTGCAGGCCGTCGGCCTGTTGCAGCGCCGTGCCGGTGAGCGCCTCCCACAGCACGAGGCCCACGGCGTGGAGGTCGGTGCGCGCGTCGATCCCGTGCGACAGCGCGCCGGTCTGTTCCGGCGACAGGTACCGGATGCGGCTGGGGGTGCGGAGCAGCCGTGTGGCGGAGGGGTCCGCGACCGCGGCGAGCCCGAGGTCCACGAGGACCGGGCCGCGGTTTCCGAGGATCACGTTGCCGGGTCGGAGGTTGCGGTGGAGCACGTCGCGGGCGTGCAGCCCGCGCAGGGCCCGCAGCATGCCAGCCGCCAGCTCCAGGGCGGCGTCCTGCTCGAGGGGCCCGCGCTCGAGGGTCTGCTCGAGCGAGTCGCCCGCGACCCAGGAACGCACCAGGCGCAGGCCCGACGCCACGCCGCGCACCGGTCGGAACGGCACCACGCCCGGGAGCACGGGTGTGCGGGCCGCTGCCTGGTCGTCGCGCCAGGACTCGAAGCTCCGACCCAGGGCGCCAGCGTGCACGAGGTCCTTGATCAGCAGGTCGCGTTCCCCCTCCCGTGCCTGCCAGCTCTTCAGTCCCGGAGCCTCGCGGAGCAGGCGCACCAATCGCACAGCGTCTGGACGCACGTGAGGTGGGTCGGACCGGGTCGGCAGCGCTTGAGGCTCAGTTCAAGGCGAGGGGCGCTTCTTGCGTGTCGACCCGCTTCTTGGCCGCGCGCTCCTCGAGCTCCTCGAGGCGCTCGGCGGTCCAGGCGGCTTCCTCGTCTGCCGTTTGCGGCTCGTGGGGGAGGAAGACCTCGAGGCCCTGGGTGCCCTTGCACTTGTCGGCCAGATCGAAGGTCCAGGCACCGAGTGCGGTGTCGGTGGCGGCCTGCACCTGGTCCGGCCAGACCCTGCCGGCGTCGTTCACCGAGCCCGTGTGCACGCCGAGCCAGGTGTCGCCCTTCTTGCACGTGGCGACCTCGACCACGACCACACCCCAGTGGAGCCGGCCGTCGTCGCGCACCTTCTCCGAGAAGCGGTGGATCGCTAGCGCATCGGCCTCGTCCACCGCGCCGAGGGAGGTGAGGGTGGTGCGCGCCTGCTCGACCGCGCGGGCGGGGAGGTGCGGCGCGACGGTCTGGATGGCCGCGACGGCCGCTGCGGTGGCTTCGGCGTCCTGCCCTTCGAGCGAGCCCACCTGGGCGGCATCGGCGAAGGCGTTGACGACGTAGGTCAGCTCCTCCTCGTTCTCGATGGTGCTGGCGAGCTCCAGGAGCGTGGGCACGGCCGCACCACCGAGGTTGCGGGCCCACACCTCGAGCACACCGAAGAAGCGGGTGCGATCGTCGCTCGGGTCGGCGATCTCGGCGTTGAGCAGCTCCTGGATCGCCGGCGCTCGGCAGTCGGCCAGCGAGCGGTACCAGCGGTCGGCCCAGAAGTGGTTGCCGAGGTCGGCGTGGGCATCGACCACGAAGGCCTGCACGGCCTCGGACTCCGCACAGGCCTTGCCGATGCCCGCGATGGTGCCGGAGCGTTCGTCGGACTGCTGGCCCTCGATCCAGCGGCGTGCGTCGTCCCCGGCGCCGACCTCGATGGCGGCGACCACGAGGTCGTTGCCGTCGCTGCCGGTGAGGGCCTTCTGGAACGCGCCCTCCGCCATCTTGGCGGCGGCGGCGGGGTCGCAGGCGGCGAGATCGACGAAGGCCCGTGCGACCGACGCGGGGGCGGCTTCGGTGACGGCGGTCTGCAGCGCCTCCGGGTCGCAGTCCTGTGCGAGGGCGGCCGATGCGATCAAGGTGATGAGCATGGGGTCGTTCGTCTCCGATGACAGGGGACCGTTCACACGCTAGACAGCGCTCCGCCACTAGGAGATTCCATGAACGCCCCGATCCGCGTCGCCGTCACGGGCGCAGCCGGCAACATCGGCTACGCCCTCACCTTCCGCCTGGCCTGTGGCAGCTGCTACGGCCCCGACCAGCCCATCATCCTGCAGCTCTTGGAGATCACCCCGGCGATGAAGGCCCTCGAGGGCCTGGTCATGGAGCTGAACGACGCGGCCTTCCCCACCCTGCACGGCGTGGAGATCAGCGACGAGGCCGACGTGGCCTTCGCCGGCGCGAACCAGGTCTTCCTGGTCGGCGCCCGCCCGCGTGGCCCCGGCATGGTGCGGGCGGACCTCATCAAGGCGAACGGCCCGATCTTCATCGGTCAGGGCAAGGCGCTGAACAAGGCGGCCGGCGACCTGCAGGCGGTCGTGGTCGGCAACCCCTGCAACACCAACGGCCTCATCGCCTCGGCCTACGCTGGCGGCGTGCCCTCCGGTCGCATCACCGCGATGACGCGGCTCGACCAGAACCGCGCGATCAGCCAGCTCGCGGCCAAGGCCGGCGTCACGCCGGGCGCGGTCACCAACATGGGCATCTGGGGCAACCACTCGGGCACGATGTACCCCGACTGGAAGCACGCGAAGATCCACGGTGCCTCGGCGGCGAGCGTGATCGGCGACGATGCGTGGCTCAGCGAGACCTTCACCCCCACGGTGAAGAAGCGGGGCGCTGCGATCATCGCGGCCCGCGGCGCGAGCTCGGCCGCGTCGGCTGCCTCGGCGGCCGTGGACCACATGGCCACGCTCTGGAACGGCACGCCCGAGGGCGAGTGGGCCTCGATGGCGGTGCCGAGCGACGGCTCCTACGGTGTGCCCGAGGGCATCCTCTACAGCTTCCCGGTCACCGTGAAGGAGCGCGGCAGCTACGAGATCGTGCAGGGCATCGAGCACGACGCCAGCGGTCAGGCGGCGCTGAAGGCCACCGCCGACGAGCTGCTCGCCGAGCGCGAGGCCGTGGCGGACCTGCTCGGCTGACCCGTGCGGCTCCGGGGACCCGGGCCTGCGACCGTGGGGTCGCTGCGACCTTCGGATCGCAGGGATCCTGGGGCACAGGATCACGGTGTGCGGACGTGTCGAGGCTCGTAGGGGCTTCACAAGCCGGATCGTTTCTTGCACATTGAGTGGGTCCTGTCGGAGGGCCCATGAGGCTGACTTGCGCGACCGCGCTGATCCTGTGCACCACGGCGTGCACCGAGAACGAGCTCAACGAGTACAACGACGTGGGAGGCTCGGGCGCGGAGATCCGCGTCGAGCCCAGCCACATCGACTTCGGCGAGCTCGAGAGCGGTGAGCTGGCCGAGGAGACCTTCGAGATCTTCAGCGAGGGCAGCGGCGTGCTCGAGGTGCGCGGCATCTCGCTCAACGTCGACGACCTCGGCTTCGAGCTCGACCTGGACGACACCAGCTTCTACCTCGACCCCGAGGACTCGAAGGTGGTGGAGGTGGAGTTCATGGCGATCACCAGCGACAACGCGGTCGCCACGGTCACCGTGGTCTCCAACGCCGACAACGAGCCCGAGGAGACGGTGGGGTTGGAGGGCCGGGGGCTCATCCCCGAGCTCGAGATCGATCCCGACCCGCTCGACTTCGGCACGGTGTACGTGGGCTGCCAGGACAGCCAGACGGTGGCCCTGCGCAACAAGGGCGAGGACCTGCTCGAGATCTACGAGGTCACGGTCGACGACACGGACCTCGTCTACACCCCGAACTTCGACCTGCCCGTGCTGCTCGACCCCGGCCAGGAGGTCACGATGGACGTGGCCTGGACACCGGCCGCGACCGGCTCGGCCTTCGGTCAGATCCTGGCCAGCTCGAACGAGCCCCTCGGCGAGCGCGTCGCGGAGCAGTACGGCGACGCCGTGTACGTGAACGAGCACGTCGACACCTGGGAGCTGCCGGACGATCCGCCGAGCGACATCCTGTTCATCGTCGACCAGTCCTGCTCGATGGACGACGACCAGGCCCGCCTCGCCAGCAACTTCGGGTACTTCATCCAGAACCTGAACAGCTACACGATGGACTGGCAGATCATCGTCGCCAACAACGACAACGGCTGCAACAACACCGGCGGCATCCTCACCCCGGCCACCTCCGACTACCAGTCCCGCTTCTCGAACGCGGTCCAAAGCGGCGGCGGCACCTACCTCGAGAGCCAGGAGGCCCTGCTCATCCCCGCGGCGAACGGCGTGCAGAACACCGACGGCGGCGAGTGCAACGCGGGCTTCATGCGCTCCGACGCACTCCTGCACGTCGTGCTCGTGAGCGACGAGCCGGAGCAGTCGGGCAGCTGGTCGACCTACGTCACCCAGATCCTGTCCAAGAAGGGCGACGCCGACCTGGTGAAGATCTCGGCCATCGCCGGTCCGGTGCCGGATGGCTGCGGCACGGCCGCGCCCGGCACGGGCTACTCCGAGGCGGTGAGCTACACCGACGGGCTCTTCCTCTCGATCTGCGCGACCGACTGGTCCACCTACATGGAGGACCTGGCCATCGCGTCGGTGTCGGTCTCGAGCTTCGACCTGAGCCACGACGCGGACGAGGCCTCGCTGAGCGTCGAGGTCGACGGCGTGACCCTCACGTCTGACCAGTACGCCTACGACGCGTCCACCAACCAGGTCACGATCCTCGACGCGTCGGCCATTCCCCAGGGGGGCAGCGACGTGAGCATCAGCTACGGCGAGCTCGCCACCTGCGAGTAGCTCGGCTCCGATCGCCCTTGTAGAACACGTTCTAGCATGATAGAACATGTTCTATCAGGAGGCGACGATGGCGCAGGCCAGGCTCTCGCGGTGGTTCGGCGGACACGAGGCGGGCACCGACCCGGATGCGCTCGACCCGGAGGTCGTGGAGCAGACGGTGCGGCGGCTGACGCCGGTGTTCGGGCGACAGGGTTGGAACCCCGTAGAGGTCCAGGGGTGGGAGCACCTGCACGAGGAGCCCGCGCTGCTCGTGGCCAACCACTCCGGTGGCACCAGCGTGCCGGACCAGCTCGGCTTCGGCTGGGCCTGGGGCCGTCGCTTCGGCGGCGAGCGGCCGCTGCACGGGCTGGTGCACGACATGATCTTCGCCTCGCGGCGCGGCGGTGCCTTCGCCGAGAAGTGCGGCATGCTGCGCGCCGGTCCCGCGCAGGCGAGGGCGGCGCTCTTGCGGGGGCGCGACGTGTTGATCTGTCCCGGCGGAGACCTCGACGTCTGGCGTCCCTGGACCGAGCGGAACCAGGTCTGCTTCGGAGGGCGCACCGGCTACGCACGGCTCGCGCTGGAGCAGGGCGTGCCGATCACGCCGGTGGCGAACTGTGGTCCGCACGAGACGCTGATGGTGCTGACCGATGGCCACAGGCTGGCCCAGCGGGTGGGCCTGCAGAAGCTGACCCGCGCGAGCATCTGGCCGGTGCACCTGTCGCTCCCGTGGGGTGTCGGCGTCGGGCCCTTCCCCCACGTGCCGTGGCCGGTGCGGCTCCAGTACCGCTTCGGCCCGCCCGTGGCCTTGCCGGCCGGGGGAGCGACCGAGGAGAACGTGGCGGCCTACGACGTGGCCGTGCGGGCGGTCCTGCAGGAGATGCTGTTGTCGCTGGCGGCCCAGCGCTCCACCGCGGTCGAAGCGGTCGAGGGCGTGTTGCGGGTCGGCTCGGCGGTGCGGCGCCGGGTGCGGCACGGGCGGTCGGCGCGGCTCGCGGCGTAGCTACCGACTGGCCTTCCGCACGAGGGCGAGCGCGGACACCACCACGCACACCAGCAGGAGCCCGCCGAGCTCCCGGACCTCCTCGCTGCCCTTGCTGTGCATGCCCCAGTCGGAGAGGGCCTCGAGGAGCGGCACCTGCAGCTCGAGGCTGGCGTGGATCTGCCAGGCCCACCAGGCGCAGTAGCCGACCAGGGTGGCCGAGAAGACCGGCGTCGGGCGCAGGCAGGCCAGGGCGGCGCCGAGGTAGACCGCGATCCAGGGCGCGGCGTCCGGGTCGTTCAGGTTCAGGTAGGCCGCCCAGGCGAAGAGCGCGGCGAAGGCGATCGGGACGATCCTCATCCTCGCAACGCCGCGAAGGCGGCGAGCGCTGCTTCGACCCCGGCGTCGTCGATGTCGAGGTGCACCACCAGGCGCAGCGACGTGGGGGACACCGCGATGCACGCCACGCCGCGTTCGGCGAGCGACGCCATCGCTCCCGCTGCGTCGGGGTGGTCGACGTAGAGCATGTTGGTCTCCGGCTCGCGGCAGGTGTAGCCCAGCTCGGAGAGCCCCTCGTAGAGCGCGCGGGCGCGGACGTGATCGTCGGCCAGTCGGTCCACGTTGTGGTCGAGGGCATACAGCCCGCAGGCCGCGAGGTAGCCGGCCTGGCGCATCGCACCGCCCAGGAGCTTCCGGACGCGGGTGGCCTTGTGGATCATGCCGGCCGGGCCGCAGAGCACGCTGCCCACCGGTGCGCCCAGGCCCTTGGACAGGCAGAAGGTGACGCTGTCCATGCCGCGCGCCATCCGGCCGAGGGAGGTGCCGCTGGCGACCACGGCGTTGAAGACCCGCGCGCCGTCGAGGTGCACCCTCAGGCCGCGCTCGTGGGCCAGCGCGGTGAGCGCGTCGAGCCGTTCTTGGGGGTAGACGCTTCCTCCGCCCCGGTTCGACGTGTTCTCCAGGGTGAGCAGGCTGGTGCGCGCGTACCAGGGGGCATCGGGCCGGATGGCCGCGGCGACGTCGGCGACCTCGAGCTGGCCGCGCTCGCCCGGCACCGTGTGCACCTGCACCCCGGAGATCGCCGCGGCACCGGCGGTCTCGTAGTGGAAGGGGTGCGCGGAGGCCTCCATCAGGACCTCGTCTCCGGGCTCCGTCCAGCAGCGGATGGCGATCTGGTTGCCCATCGTGCCGCTGGGCACGAAGAGCGCGGCCTCCTTGCCGGCGAGCGCCGCGCACCGGTCCTGCAGCCGGTTCACCGTGGGGTCGTCGCCGAGCACGTCGTCGCCGACCTCGGCGGCGACCAGCGCCTCCAGCATCGCGGGGGTGGGACGGGTGACGGTGTCGGAGCGGAGATCGACCATGAGGCCGCTTATCGCAGCGCCACCAGGCTCGGCTCGAAGTCGTCGGGCGGCACGAGTCCGGCGAGGGTCAAGAGCGAGCTGCCGATGTTCGCCAGCCCCGCGCCCTCGACGTGCAGCACCTGCCAGCGGCGTGCCGCGTCGACCACCACGAAGGGCACCGGGTTCAGGCTGTGGGCGGTGCGCTTCACCCGCTGCCCGTGCACGAGCTTGTAGGCGCCGCCTTCGAGCTCGAACATCTGGTCGGCGTTGCCGTGGTCGGCGGTGACGACCAGCGTGCCCCCGGCAGCGAGCGTGGCGGCTTCGAGCCGCGCCAGGCAGGCATCGAGGGTCTCGCAGGCCGCCACCGTGGCCTCGAAGTCGCCGGTGTGGCCGACCATGTCGCCGTTCGCGAGGTTCAGGCGCACGTGGTCGTAGCGACCACTCGCGATGGCCTCGACCGCGAGGCTCGTGATGCGCTCGGCCTTCATCTCCGGCGCGGTCTCGAAGGGCACCACGTCGCTCGGCACCTCGACGTATTGTTCGCGCTGGGCGTCGAGGTAGCCGGACTTGTTGCCGTTGAAGAAGTAGGTCACGTGGCCGTACTTCTGGGTCTCGGAGATCGCGTAGGTGCGTCGGCCGTTCGCCGCGAGGTGGTCGCCGACCGTGCGGTCGATCGCCGGCGGCTCCACCAGGTACCGACGCGGGATCTGCTCGTCGCCGTCGTACTGCATGATGCCGGCGTAGCGAACTGCAGGCAGGGCGAGCTCGAGCGGTGAGCGCCCCTCCAGCACCCGCGAGATCTCGAGCGCGCGGTCGCCGCGGAAGTTGAAGAAGAGCACCGCGTCGCCGTCGTCGAAGCCCATGTAGTCGCCGACCACGAAGGCCGGCAGGTACTGGTCGTTGACCTCGGGCGCCTCCGCGTAGAGCGTGCGGATCGCCTCCGAAGCGCTCGCGAAGCGTCGCCCCTGTGCGAGGCCGTGGCAGCGCACCCCGCGCTCGACCATCGCCCAGTCGGCCTCGTAGCGGTCCATCGTTACGTGCATGCGGCCGCCGCCGCTGGCGATGGCGTAGTCGCCCGGGCAGGCCGCGAGCTTCGCCTCGAGGGGCTCGACCCAGCGCAGCGCGCTCCGCTCGTCGACATCGCGGCCGTCGGTCAGCACGTGCAGGCGCAGGCGCTCCACGCCGTCGGCGAGCGCTCGGTCGACGAGCGCGTGCACGTGGTCGATGTGGCTGTGCACGTTGCCGTCGCTGACCAGGCCGAGCAGGTGCAGGGTGCCGCCCGAGGTGAGCCAGGGCCAGACCTCGCCCCGGAAGGCGTGGCCGGTGGCGATGGCGGCGTTCACCAGCTTCGCACCCTGCGCGAACACCCGACCGGCGCCCAGGGCGTTGTGGCCGACCTCGGAGTTGCCCATGTCGCCGTCGCTCGGCAGGCCGACCGCGGTGCCGTGGGCGAGCACGGAGGTGTGGGGATGCTCGCTCCAGAGGCGGTCGAAGACCGGCGTTCGCGCGACGTGGATGGCGTTGCCGTCGTCCGGGCGGCCGAGGCCGTAGCCGTCGAGGATGCACAGCACGACCGGGCCGGCCGGGCTGAAGTCGGGCAGGGGAGCGAGCTGGAGCGGCATGGCCGGCGTCTAACCGCGCCGGACCGCAAGGCGGGACCTCACCTGGCGCTCGGGCGGTGCTGGGGCTACCCTCTCGCCGATGCTGACCTGCGCCCTCGTCCTGTTCTTCGCGTGCGCGGGCGATGGCGAGGACTCCGGGGACCCCGGCGCCTCGCCGGGCTGGGAGTCCACCCCCTACGAGCCCGACCTGGAGGACGCCGGCGCGACGCCGCAGCTGACCGCGTCCGACGTCGAGGCCGCGCTCGACGAGGTGGTGCCGCGGCTGCGCGACTTCCACGCCGGCGCGGTGGTCGACACCTACGAGGAGGTCATGGCCCTCGGAAGCGGCGGCTGCCCGGACGTGACCAGCTTCGAGGGCACCGTCTACTGGGGCGAGAGCTGCTCGACCGGCGCCGGCGTCACCTTCACCGGTGAAGGCGAGCTGACGACCTTCGAGGACGAGTACCTCGACCTCCCGTCCTTCGTCTGGGACGGCCGGGACCTGTACGTCGAGGCGACGATGACCACCAGCCAGGGCACCTGGGACGGCGCCGGCGTGGCCTGGCAGCGCTACGGCGAGCCGACCGCCCAGGGCGCGTTCCCCACCTGGACCTCGCGCATCGCCGGCACCTTCTCCTACGAGGGATCCGACACGTGGCTCGGCGGGTCGCTCCGCCCGCACCTCGACCTCTCCATCACCCTGGACCAGCTCGACCAGGCGCGCGAGGCGACCATCAACGGCGGCGTGACCGGGCTGGAGTCCGCGGCCGAGGCCGCCTGGTTCCACGAGGTCCTGTCCCTGGAGGCCTCGAGCTGCCCGGAAGAGCCCGAGGGCACCCTCCTGGTGCGTGACACCGCGGGCGGTTGGTACGAGCTGGCCTTCGACGACACCTGCGACGGCTGTGGCGCCGTGCTGTTCGACGGCACCGACATCGGCGAGGCCTGCATCGACATCGGCCCGCTGCATGCCTGGGACACCGCGCCATGGTGATGCTCCTGCTCTTCGGCTGCGGCGACGCCGTGGTGGACACCGCGGCCGACACGGCCTCGGCGCCGACCTTCGAGCCGATGACCGGCGAGGAGTGGCTGATCCGCCTGAGCATGGATCTGCGCTACCGCATGCCGGCGCCCGAGGAGCTGGAGGCCGTGCGCGCGGATCCCTCGTTGGCCGACGGCTACCTCGACGCCTGGCTGCAGGCGCCCGAGTACCCCGAGGTGGTCCGCACGCTGTTCTCGGAGGTCTACCGGACCCGGACCGAGGACTACATCGCGGCCGAGGCCGTCGGCCTGACCGACGAGATCGACTGGCAGTCGGCGATCGGCGACGAGCCGCTCCGCATCCTGGGGCGGGTGGCCGACGAGGACCGGCCCTGGACCGAGATCGTGACGGCGGACTGGGTGATGGCCGACGACCAGCTCGCCGGGGTCTTCGAGCTCGAGGTCGACGGCGGCAGCGTGCCCGAGGGGGAGTGGGTCGAGGCGCGCTACACCGACGGGCGGCCAGGGGTCGGCGTGCTCTCCACCACGGCGTTCTGGTGGCGCTACGGGTCCAACCTGGCCAACAAGAACCGCCACCGGGCCAACGCGGTGACGCGGGTGCTGCTCTGCGACGACTTCCTCGCCCGGCCGGTGAGCTTCGACGTCTCCGAGGTCCTGGGCGATGGCGACGACGTGGAGGAGGCGATCCTCACGGACCCCTCGTGCCTGGCGTGCCACGCGTCGCTGGAGCCGATCGCCAGCTACCTCTGGGGCTTCTTCTACTACACGACCGGGTCGCTCACCGAGACGCGCATCTACCACCCGGCCAGGGAGCAGCTCTGGCGGGAACAGTCGGGCGTCGCGCCGGCCTGGTACGGGGATCCCGCGACCGGACTCGCCGACCTCGGCGTGCAGATCGCGGGCGATCCCCGCTTCCCCTCGTGCGCGGTGGAGCAGGTGGCTTCCGGCTTCTGGCGCCGGCCGGTGGGTCCGTCGGACCAGGAAGAGCTCGACGCGCTCCGCGAGGTCTTCCTGAACGAGGGCCTGACCATGCGGCCGCTGATGAAGGCGGTGATGGAGGGCGAACGCTACGCGAGCACCGGCGACGGTGGCGTGGTCAAGATGATGGGCCCGCCTCAGCTCTCGGGCGCGATCGACGCCATCACGGGCTTCCGGTGGACCTACCAGGGCAACGACATGCTCACCGACACCCGGCTCGGGTTTCGGGTGATGGCGGGTGGCTCCAACGGGCTCTCGGTGCTCACGAACACCAACGTGCCCACGCCCACCGTGCCCCTCGTGCACGAGCGCGTCGCCGAGGCGGCGGCCTGGACGGTGGTGCACGACGACGCCGAGCTCCTGGGCGAGCTGCCCCCGCAAGAGGGTGCCCGGCTGTTCACGGTGGTGACCTTCCGGGACGTCGACGACACCGAGGCGGTCGTGCGAGAGGAGCTGGTCAACCTGTGGTGGCAGGTGCTCGGCGAGCAGGTGGCCGAAGACAGCGCCGAGATCGACCGACTCTACGAGCTGTACCGCGATCTCTTCGCCTTGATCGGTGACGAACGGGAGGCGTGGATCAGCGTGCTGTCTGCGCTCCTTCGTGAACCGGGGATGGTCTTCTACTGATGGCGATGACACGACGAGGTGTGCTCGGGTCGACCCTGGCGCTCTGGGCGCCCTGGCCGTCGGCCCTCGCCGGCGCTCTGGGCAGCCGAACCCGCTTCCTGTTCGTGCACGCGTCGGGCGGCTGGGACGCCACCCGGGTGTTCGCGCTGCCCGAGAGCGACAGCGTGGACATCGAGGCCGACGCCCGGCTGGTGACGGCCGGCGACCTCTCGTGGGTGAGCCACGGCCGGCGCCCGTCGGTCGACGGGTTCTTCGACGCCTTCGGCGACCGCACGGCCATCGTCAACGGCGTGGTGGTGCGCTCGATCGCCCACGGCATCTGCCGCGAAGTGCTGATGACCGGCAAGAGCGACGGGCTGTCGGCCGACTGGCCGGCGATGCTGGCGTCGCTGGACTCCGGCGACATCGCGCTGCCGCACCTCGTGCTCTCGGGGCCTTCGTACGCCGGGGATCTCGGCATCTACGTGGCCCACGACGGTCGGAACGAGCAGCTCGACACCCTGGTGGGGACCGACGTGAAGTTCCTCGACCAGCCCACGCGGGCCGTCTTCCTCCCCACGCTGGAGAGCCAGGCGCTGGTCGACCAGTGGGTGATGGAGCGGGCTGCGGCGCGCATGGCGGCGGCCACCGGCCTCAAGGCCCAGCGCTACGGCGAGCTGCTGGACTCCCAGCAGCGCGCGGTGTTGCTCAAGGACCTCGCGGGGGAGATGAGCTTCGACAGCGGCAGCGACCTGCTCTCGCAGGGCGAGGTCGCGCTGGACGTGCTCGCCCGTGGTGTCAGCCGCTGCGTGACCTTGCAGCATCCGCCCACGGGCGCCGGCTTCATCTGGGACAGCCACACCAACAACGACGACGACCAGACCGAGCTCTACGAGGATCTGTTCGGCACCCTGCGCGTGTTGATGGACCGCATGGACGGCATGAGCACCGACACGGGGGAGCCCCTGAGCGAGGTGACCGTGGTGGTGGTGCTCTCGGAGATGGGCCGCACCCCTCACCTGAACGCCTCCCAGGGCAAGGACCACTGGCCCTACACGAGCGCGATGATCGTCGGCGCGGGGGTGCGCTCCGGTGTGGTCGGGGGCTACGACGACGGGCTGGTGGCCGAGGAACACGACGGGGCGCTGATCACGCCGGACGCGATGGGTGCCACGCTGTTTGCGCTCGCGGGGGAAGATCCGGCGGGCTTCGTGGACGCCGAGCCGATCGGGGATGTGCTCGCCTGAGTCGGGCTCGTCGGGCGTCCGAGGGGCGGGCAGCATGGCTGCGACGTGCTCGGGTGTCGTCCACGCCCAGACCAGGCCGGGCCGCTCCTCCCGGAGGAGCAGGGCCAGCCACGCGTCGTGCCGGGGGTCGGCGGCGTCGTTCACCACGGTGCGGAAGATCTCCGCGGGGAGCTCGCGATCCCAGAGAGAGGCGATCCTGGCCCCGCACGCCCCCGCGGGTCGACCTGCTCTCAGCCGAGCGGGGGACTTCGGCCTGGCATCCGACATCGATCTCGTCGTCGCAGGGATCCCGGGCGCCCGCTTCTTCCAGGCCTCGGCGGCTGCGGCCGAGCTGGCGCGTCCCTTCGCCCTCGACGTCCTTCCCGAGGAGGACCTGACGCCGGAGATGCGGCGCGTTCCCGGGCTTCGCCACCAGCAGGCTCGGGGTGTGCCTCGGCATGGAGGACATCCGCATGGTGGAGCAGGGCGTGGCCAGCCCCGAGGACATCGACACCGCCATGGTGCTCGGGTACCGCCACCCCGTCGCCGCCGATGTGGTGCTCAAGGGCGGCCTCGCGCTGGAGCTCCGCAGCGCCCGCGCCCGCGCCACGAAGGACGTCGACCTGGGATCGACCGCGACCTCGAAGCGGAGAAACTAAACGCGCATGGCCCCCATCGCGGCCGCAGCGCTCCGAGCGTGCGACCGGGGCTTCGTGCTCGACAACTCCGACGCGGCGGCGCCCCTGCGCGACGCGGCGGTCTTCGAGCGCGGTCGCCCGACCTGGCGCTCCCGGAGCTGTCCCGCATGGGCCTTCCGCATCCTCGACGAGCTGTAGCATCGAGCCGATCGGCTACCCCCTCGACGTCAGCGCTGACGCCTCGGACGACGGCTGCGCGGACCGGGTGCTGGGGACCTGCGGCTGGATGGCGACGTCGGGGCGGCGGGGGTGGCGAAGGCGCGCGTCATGGAGAGCCCCGGGCAGCGCCTCGCCGCGCTGGTGACTCCTCCCGGGAGCAGAGGGCCGCACCGTGGCGGATGCGAGCTGAGCGCCGCGGCCCGAGAGGGCGGTCGGCGTGCACGGATCCGCCTGATGGCGACGAGCCACCGGCGCCGGCCTCGGCCCTTTGGAGCTGGCCGGATCAGGACCCAGCAGGACGTAGAGGAGCTCGCCAGACCACGAAGTGCTTTCCCGAGCGGCCACTCCTCGTGCGAGCTTGGAGGCGGGAGGGGCGTTCATGCTCCCAACCCTGTACCGTTCCTGGGGTGTCGGGACATCGCGTCGCACAGATCGATCGCTGTCGTACGGCCTCCGCGCCCGCCTGGACGCCTCTATCTCGGACCCGCGCCCGGCTTACGCCGGGAGTGAAGTTGAAGGAGCAGATCGTCGCGCTGGTTGGCGCCGGCCGCAACCCCGTGGAGCTGGCTCGCGAGTTCGAGCCCTATGGGTCAGCTGGTGGCGATCTCGTAGAGCTCGAGAGCGAAGTAGCTGGTGCTGCCGCCGACCTGCTGGATGGAGATGAAGAACTCGAGCCCCCACACGTCATCCGGATCGAGATCGGAGACATCCACGTCTTCGATCCACGTCTGGTCACGGTAGACCGACCAGGTACCGTCTGCCGTCTCGATCTGGTAGCTGGAGTCGTCGCTGACCGACACGGAGTCGTAGGCGACCAGCGCGGCCGAGTTTCCAGACTGATCGACCACCCGGTACTCAGTCAGGGTCGGATAGCCACCCGACGTGCTTCCGTTGACGACCGTGTAGATCGAAAAGTACAGAGCATCCACTTCCGTCAGGTCGAGCGCGGTGCTCGTGCCGAACTGCAGGGTGGCGGAGTCACTGCTGGTGTAGCTGCAGGAGTCGATGCCTAGCCAGCCGTCCAGCTCCTCCACGACGCAGCCACCGTCTTCGACCGAAGCGTCGTCCAGGGTGGTGCTCCCGCCGTGTTCCGAGTTGGCACACGTGGTGACCGTCCACAACGATGCGTCCGCCGACCCATCCTCAAAGTCGTCGTAGAGCGTCGGCAGGACTGCTGTCGCGGTCGCTGTGTCACTCGACTCGTCGCCGTCGTCCGCAATCACGGTGCAGACCCACTCCTCGTCGAAGTCCGTCTCGGCGGCTTCGACCGTGTCGTCGGTGTAGGTCGTCGTCGTTGCAGTGGCCGAGGACTCGTCCACGGTCCAGGCGAAGGTGTAGTCGATGGCGTCGTCGTCGATGTCGACGGCCTCGCTCGTGATCTCGCACACGAGGTCGTCTTCGGCCGGGTACGGGAGCGCCGGAGCGATGGACACGACAGGCGCGGTGGGTGGCGAGTTCGAGATGGTGACGCTCGCGCTCTCCGTGTCCCCCTCATCGTCGCTGTCGGAAGGCGTGACCGCACACTGGACGACGTCTCCCTTGTCGAAGCCGGACAGCGTGTCCGACTCGTCACTCTCGAAGATGCCGTCGATCGACCATTCGTAGGCGAGGTAGATGGTGTCTCCCTCCGCATCGGTGGCGCCCTCGGCCTCGCAGAGCAGCTCGCTGTCAGCATAGGCCGGATCCGGAGTCAGGGTCACCCCAGAGATCGTGGGGGCGGTGTTGCACGAGATCGAGCCGTCCTCGTCGTCCACCGATCCGTCACAGTCGTCGTCGATGTCGTTGCACGTCTCCTCGGCGTCCGGATGGACCTCATCGCTGTCGTCATCGCAGTCCGAGGCGTCGGTCACGTACCCAGATGGCTGGTCGCACGCGACGTCGTAGGCGACGCTGTAGCCGAACCCGTCATCGTCGCTGTCCAGGTACCAGATCGTCGCCGTGCTGGTGTCGAGGTTGGTGTCCGCGTCGTCGACGAGTCCGTCGCAGTCGTTGTCGATCTCGTCGCAGATCTCGTCCTCCGCGGGGTTCGCATCGGCATCGGCGTCGTCGCAGTCCTCGGCGTCGTCCTCGTACCCGGATGGCTGGTCACACGTGGCCGTGGTGACGTCCGGGTCGCCGTACCCATCGCCGTCCGCATCCGCGTACCACGTGGTGACGTCGGTGGCGTCGTCCTCGTCCGTGTCCCCATCGCAGTCGTTGTCGATACCGTCGCAGAGCTCCTCGCCGCCCGGACTCACGGCGGCGTCTCCGTCATCGCAGTCGTCCGCGTCCGCAGCGTAGCCGGATGGCTGGGTGCACAGCTGCACGCTGGCGTCCGGATCGCCGTGCCCGTCGGCGTCCGTGTCGGCGAACCACTCGGTGCCGGTCGAGCTGTCCAGGTCGCCGTCGTCATCGTCGACCAGTTCGTCGCAGTCGTCTTCGATGGCGTTGCAGACTTCTGTCGCGTCCGGGTGGATGTCGCCGTCGCCGTCGTCGCAGTCACCGGGCACGGCCTCGAAGCCGCTCGGCTGGTCACAGGCCGTGGCCGGGGTCGCGTCTGTTCCGTAGCCGTCACCGTCCGCGTCTTCGTACCAGGTCGAGGCTCCGCTGGCGTCGTCTTCGTCCTCCTCGCCGTCGCAGTCGTTGTCGACGTCGTCACAAACCTCGGTCGCCGCGGGGTTCACCTCGCCATTGGTGTCGTCACAGTCCTCCGCGTCGTCCTCATACCCGGAAGGCTGGAGGCACGCCTCGGTGGGGGCACCGGAGTCCCCGTATCCATCGCTGTCTGCGTCCGCGTACCAGGTCTGCGTACCGTCGACGACCGTGTCGTCGTCGTCGGCCAGCCCGTCACAGTCGTCGTCGAGGCCGTCGTTGCAGGTCTCGTCGGCGCCGGGATGGACACCGGCATCACTGTCGTCACAGTCCTGGTCGTCGTCCACGGCGTCGCTCGGCTGGTCACAGGCCGCCTGCGGCGCGTCGATGTCTCCGAAGCCGTCGCCATCGGAGTCGGTGTACCAGGTGGTGGTGCTCGAAGCGTCCAGCGTGTCGTCGTCGGCGTCGACGAGGCCGTCGCAGTCGTCATCGACGCCGTCGTTGCACACCTCGGTCGCGGCAGGATTCACGTCGGCGTTGGCGTCGTCGCAGTCGTCGGCGGTCGCCGCGAAGCCTGCCTCGATGGAGCATGCGGACGTCCCCGCGTCGTCCGTGTCGCCGTAGCCGTCAGCGTCGGCGTCGACGTACACGGTCGAAGCGGTCGAGAGGTCGAGGCTGTCGTCGTCGGTGTCGGTCAGGCC
>Ga0114932_10001135_pt1 | contig 31194 bp, 23 predicted proteins | sample 2SBtaG_2_FD_87286 | JGI IMG/M metagenome (GOLD analysis project Ga0114932, IMG submission 87286) | Deep subsurface microbial communities from Kolumbo volcano to uncover new lineages of life (NeLLi) - 2SBTROV12_ACTIVE470 metaG | ecosystem: Environmental > Aquatic > Marine > Volcanic ...
CCACGAGACGTTGCGGGAGATGAACCTCTCCGAGTTCACGATGCCCGGTCTCTCAGACGGTGGTGCTCACTGCGGTGTGATCTGCGACGCCAGCTTCCCGACGTACATGCTCACCCACTGGGCCCGTGATCGGGAGCGGGGCGAGCGGCTCCCGCTGGAGTATCTGGTGCGGCGCCAGAGTCGCGACACCGCGCGCCAAGTCGGCCTCGAGGACCGCGGCACTCTCGAGCCGGGGATGCTCGGCGATGTCAACGTGATCGACTTCGAGGAGCTCACACTGCGGGCCCCCGAGATGGTGTTCGACCTGCCGGCTGGCGGGCGGAGGCTGATTCAGCGGGCCGAGGGTTACGTCGCCACGGTGAAGAACGGTGTTGTCACCTACCAGGCGGGCGAGCCCACCGGCCAACGTCCCGGCACGCTGATCCGCGGCCCGCAACCAGCCCCCGCCGGGTAGTCGGGGAGGAAGGCATGGGGGAGCTCAACTTCGGGCGGATACTGGCCCGAGCGCCGATGTTCGGCGACAGTCTCGCCGTGCACGACCTCGGCAATGGACACTCTGCGACGCACCTGGAGCACGTCGAGCGGGTGCAGCATCTGTGCGCGGTGATGCGAGGGCTGGGCGTGCAGCCCGACGATCGGGTCGGTGTCCTCGCGGGCGCCGGCCACCTGTACATGGAGTTGTGGCGGGCCTGCTTGGCGGGATCTGGCGTGATCACCCCACTCAACACCCGACTCGCCGCCGATGAGCTGGTCTACATCCTCGACGACTCAGCTGCCGAGATCGTGTTCGTCGACGCGGCCTTCGCGCCGGTCATCGCCGACGTTCGGGAGCGGCTCACGCGGTTGCGGCAGGTGGTGTTGATCGGCGACGGCGACGGTCCCTGCGACGCGCGTCTGGACGAGCTCCTCGCGACAACGGCATCGGCTCCGCTTCCACCCGAACCGGACGATGACGCGCCCGCAGCACTCCTCTACACCGGCGGCACCACCGGGCTCCCGAAGGGGGTTGTACTGAGCCAACGAGCGATCGCGCTCACGATCTATCGGGTGCAGATCGCAGCGCAGTATCAGCCGGCAACCAGATACCTGTCCTTCATGCCGATGTTCCACATCGGGAGCATCGGCAGCTGGGGGGTGTTGATGCCGACGGGTGGCGCCACGATCATCCTGCCCGAGTTCGAGCCCGGTGCCGCCCTCTCGGCCATTCGAGCTCACGGCATCACGTCCACGGGGGCCGTGCCCACCATGTTGGCCATGATGCTCTCCCATCCCGACTACACACCCGGGATGCTGTCGTCGCTGGAGCTCGTCATGTACGGCGCGGCGCCGATGCCTCCCGAGCTACTCGACCGGCTCCTCGGCGAGTACCCGGACCTGAGGTTCTTCCAGTCCTACGGAATGACGGAGTCCGCCGGTGCCGTGTCCGCTCTCTTGCCGGGCGACCATCGTCGGTCGGCCGAACTCCTCGGGTCGGTCGGACGCCCGTACGTCGGCGTCGATCTCGACATCCGTGATCCCGAGTCCGGTGGGGCTGTCGGGCCAGGTGAGATCGGTGAGATCTGGATCCGATCCGATTCGGTGATGACCGAGTACCGCAACAAGCCAGAGCAGACCGCCAGCTCCCTCGTCGATGGCTGGTACCGCACCGGCGATGCCGGACGCCTCGACGACGAGGGTTTTCTCTACATCGCCGACCGGGTGAAGGACATGATCATCACCGGAGGCGAGAACGTCTATTCGCTCGAGGTCGAGAAGGCCATCAGCTCTCATCCCGCGGTGATCCAGGTGGCGGTGATCGGCGTGCCCGACCCCACCTGGGGCGAAGAGGTGCATGCGGTCGTCGTCTGTGAACCGGGCTCGGTCACCGAAGACGAGCTCGCCGAGCACACGCGCCTCAGCATCGCGGGCTTCAAGGCCCCAAAGCGGTGGACGCTCCAGCCGGAGCCGCTCCCGCTCACTGCGGCGGGCAAGGTCCAGAAGAACCGCCTACGAGACACAATCTCCGGCCGCTCATGACGGTCGCATAGCCAACCTCAGGAGAACCAACATGCGTGTGAACCACCCAATCATCTCGGCTGACTCTCACATCACCGAGGCGCCGGACACGTACACCGCGTACATCGATCCCAAGTACCGCGACATCGCGCCGCGCATCGTGGAGACAGAGGATCGAGGTGACATCTACGTGATCGATGGGATGAAGTCGACCATCCCGATGGGTCTCGTCGCCGCAGCCGGGCAGAAGTGGAATGAGATCGACAAGAAGGCCCGCTATGGCGACCTTCATCGTTCGGGCTGGGATTCCTCAGTGCGGATCGCAGACCAAGACCGTGACGGGATCTCGGCCGAGATCATCTACCCGACCGTGGGCATGGTGCTCTGCAACCATCCCGACTTCGAGTACAAGGCGGCGACCATGGCCGCCTATAACCGCTGGGTGGCCGAGTACGCGTCGGTCGACACCGATCGGCTGATCCCGCTGGGTCAGACGGCGATGCAGTCGCCCGAACAGGGCATCGCCGATCTCGAGGCCATGAAGGCCCTCGGAATCCGTGGCGTGATGATGCCCGGCAACCCTCAGGTCGAGGACTACGACTCACCGGTGTACGACGAGTTCTGGGCCGCATGCGTCGATCTCGAGCTGATCCCCAGCTATCACATCCTCACCAACAGTGCCGACCGGGCGCCGACCCGTGGACCGAAGATGAACGGCTTCATGCAGGTCATGCGCGGTGTCCAAGACGTCATGGGCATGCTGGTGCTGGGCGGCGTCTTCGAGCGCAATCCGCAGCTGAAGGTCGTGTGCGCGGAGGCCGACGCCGGCTGGGTGCCGCACTACATGTACCGGATGGACCACACCTTCGAGCGGCATCGGGGTTGGTTGCCCGCCCAGGTCGACAAGCGTCCGTCCGGGTACTTCGCAGAGCACATCTACCTCACCTTCCAGGACGACTTCGTCGCGTTTGAGAACGCGGCCAAGGCGAACTGGGAGCGGCTGTGCTGGGCGAACGACTTCCCCCATTCGGATTCGACGTGGCCCTGGAGCCAGCCCATGCTGACCGACCAGACCGCCCACCTCACCGACGAACAAGTCCGCGGCATCCTGTGCGACAACATCGCGGAGCTCTACGGCATCGACACCAGCGCGCTCCCGGTCGGTGGTGACGCCCTCGCCGGAGCGGCCTGACAACCGAGGTCGGCGCCCGTCAGGTCTGGCTCGCCGATACGCGCTCGGCTATGAGACGGCGAGAGGTCCCCGCAGGACTTGGCCGGGGAGGTTGCCAGTGTGCTCGCCGTCGAGGGTGAGCGGCGACCCGTTGACCACGGTGGCTTTGATGCCGACCGACTTCTGAGTCAGCCTCACCGCCCCGCCGGGGAGGTCGTGGGCGACGGCGGGCATGTCGGGGCCGACGGTGCCGGGGTCGAACACACAGATGTCGGCCTTGAGGCCCTCGCGCAGCAACCCGCGGTCGTGGAAGCCCCACGCGGTGGATGGCTCGAGCGTGAGGCTTCGGACCGCCTCCTCGAGGGTGAAGGCGCCGAGTTCGCGAGTCCAGTGACCCAGCACATGCGTCTGGATCGAGCTGTCCATCAGCTGGCTCACGTGGGCGCCCGAGTCGGAGAACGTGGTGACCGTTCGGGGGTGCTTCATGATCTCGAGCACCACATCGAGGTCGCCGTTGGCGAAGGGTTGCAGGAAGAACTGCTCGAAGTCGGATTCGAGCGCCAGGTCGATCATGCACTCGGCGGGCGAAACGCCTCGCTCGGCCGCGACCTCGGCCACGCTCTTGTACGGCGGCATCGGGCCGTGCATCACCCGGATCCAGTCGTAGTCGGGCTTGCGGGCCTCGGCACCGACACTCTTCGTCCAGGAGCCGTGCTCGGCCGCGTCGATCAGCTTCTCGCGCATCGACGGATCGCGGAGCGCCCGCAGCTGCTCGTCGAGCGGCCACGACCGGAAGTCTTTCCACTCGGCCAGGCCGTCGAAGGGTGTGTTCGTCTGGAAGGACAGCACCACGTTGAACTCGCGGGCGTGCGCCTGGCCGAACATGCGCCCGCCCCGCTCGGCTGTGCGATCGAGGAGGTCGAGCAGCACCTGATGCTCGTCTTTGGGGAATCGGCCCGACCCGACGCCGAAGGTGATGGGGCACCCGGTCTCGACGGCGAGGTCCTCGAGACGACCGAAGTAATCGGCGCGCTTGTCGGGATCGCGCCCGACGTCCTCGCCGGCCAGCTCGAAGATACCGCCGCCCTCGTCGCCCATGATGCGGACAAGCGTGGCGACCTCCTCCCACGTGGCCAGTCGGCTGGCCACCGGCCGATCGTCCGAAGTCTGGTGGTTGAAAGTTCGGCTCGTGGTGAAGCCGAGCGCTCCGGCACGCAGCGACGACCTCAGCTCGTGCTCCATCACGGCCATGTCGTCGTCGCCGGCCTCCTCGGAGTAGGCCCGCTCGCCCATGGCCCAGGTTCGTAGTGCCGAGTGGCCGACGTAGCCGCCGTAGTTGATGCCTTTCGGCAGCCGGTCGAGCGCGCCGAGGTACTCGGGGTAGGTCTCCCAGGTCCAGTCGATGCCGGCATCCATGGCGGCGGCCGAGATGTCCTCGGCTCGCTCGAGACTGCGCACCACGAGCTCCCGAGCACCGGCACGGGAGGGGGCAAGCGTGAAACCACAGTTGCCCATGACCACCGACGTGACACCGTGCCAACACGACGACGTGCCGAGCGGGTCCCAGTTGATCTGGGCGTCCATGTGGGTGTGCCCGTCGATGAAGCCGGGCGAAACCACGTGGTCCTCGGCGTCGATCTCCTCAGTGCCGCGGTCGGTGATGCGGCCGATCTTGGCGATGCGGTCGCCGATCACCCCGACGTCGCCCCGATATCGGGGTAGGCCCGAGCCGTCGACGATCACCCCGTTGCGGATCACCAGGTCGTACGTCATCGCTTCCCCCAAGCGCAGCTGATGCCCAGCGATGCTACCTGGGCCTGCCGCCCGGGCTTGGGGGAGGGTCGAGCGTGCCGGCCACGGCAGGCCACGGCAGCGCGCTGTGTTGACACAAGATATCTGTTCTGCGCGTTGTGCCACTCGGCGAACTAGGCTCGGTTGCGCCTGCCACGCAGGCGTGACCTCGGGGCGGGGAGGATGCTGCCGTGACTGTTGAAGTGTTCGACGTGGTGATCAGTGGTGGATGGGTTGTGGACGGGACCGGCGCGCCGGGTGTCTACGCGGACGTGGGCATATGCGATGGGCGGATCGCTCGGATCGGCAACCTGTCAGGGAGTGAGGCGGCGCGGACGATCGATGCGGCCGGAAAGATCGTTGCCCCGGGGCATGTGACGCAGCACTTGCACTATGACGCCGCGCTGTTCTGGGATCCCTACTGCTCCGACTCGGGGGAGAACGGGGTGACCACGGTGGTCAACGCCAACTGCGGGTTCGGGTTCGCGCCGGTGAAAGCGCAGGACGTCGAGCGCACCATGGCGATGATGGCGACGACGGAGCAGATTCCCGTCGAGCATCAGCGGGCCGCGTTGTCCTGGGAGTGGGAGTCGTTTCCGGAGTGGCTGGACCAGCTGCGGCGCATCCCGAAGGGGGTGAACGTGCTGTCGTATCTGCCGCTCAACCCGCTGCTGGTCTACGTGATGGGCGTCGACGCGGCCAAGACGCGGGTGCCGACAGCGCACGAGATGGACGAGATCCACCGCTTGATCGACGAGGCGATGGACGCCGGTGCCATCGGCATCTCGATGTCGGTGATGGGCGCCGCGGGCAACTCGCACGTCGACCACGACGGCACCTCCATGCCGACCGATGCGATGCACCACGACGCGATCGTGGAGATCTGCCGGGCCGTCGTCCAACGGGGGGAGGGCGTCATCCAGGTGTTGTCGCAGATCGCCTTCTACGGCGACCGGACGATCACCGAGCGTTTGGCGGAGATGGCCAAGGGCACCTCGGTGCGTGTGATCCACAACACTTTCCTCACCTCGGACATGCTGCCCCACATGATCCCCGAGGATCTGGCCTGGCTCGACGAACAGCGAGCTGCCGGACGCGATGTCACCGCCACCTGTCGGGTGAACCGGGCATGGGTCGAGGCGGGTATCCGTGAGCTCGACACCGCAGCCGGGCAGCTCTCGGGGGTCAGGCGCATGGTCGGTTGCGCTGACGACGACGAGCTCGTCGAGCTGCTGTCGGACCCGAGCTTCGTGAAGGAGTTCTCCGAGGAGTACGCGGGCGCCGTGGCGTCCAACGGTGCTGCAGGTCTCGAGAACCAGATCGTGATCGCAGTGGGAGACGCTGAGGAGTTGCAGGATCTCCTCGGGGTGACGCTCGGCCAGATCGCCGAGGACACCGGTCGGACTGTCGTCGAGGTCCTCGTCGATCTGGCCCTGCGGTCCGGGCTCGAGCTCCAGCTCAAGTCGGGACTGATCTCGGCGACCGATCCGTCCCAGGCGCTGCAGATGTTGTCGCACGCGGCGATCCTCGGAACGGGCTCCGACGGCGGCGCGCACACGAAGTCCTTCGGCCACGGCCAGTACGCCACAGACCTGCTGATCTGGTTGGTGCGCGAGACGGGGCTGATGACCGTGGAGGACATGCACTTCCAAATGAGCTACAAGCCCGCTCGGTCAGTGCAGATCCGCGACCGGGGCGCCCTGCTGCCGGGCTACTGGGCCGATGTGCTCGTGTACGACCTCGACGAGCTGTACTTCGACATGAGCCGCTACCAGATCGTCCACGACATGCCCGGCGGTGATTGGCGCCGCAAGGGCGACGCGGGCGGGTATCGCTACATCCTCGTCAATGGCGAGGTCACCCACGACAGCGACCAGACCACCGGCACCACGCCCGGGATGCTGGTCCAGGTGACGACACCGCCGCGGGACAGCGCATCGGTCGCATGAGCCCGAGTCCCGACGAGGGAGGCGACACCGAGGCCAAGATCGTCGACGCCGCCATCCGGTGCTTCCAGCGGTACGGGCCCCAACGCACCTCGATGAACGACATCGCGGAGGAGGCCGGCATCTCTCGTCGGACCCTCTACCGGATCTTCGATGACCGCTCGGCGTTGATCGAGGAGCTGCTCCATCGCCGGCTCGCTGAGATCGGTCGCAGGGTCGAGGACCAGCTCAGGACATACGACGACATCGGTGAGGCGCTCGTCGAGGGCTCGCTCTTCTCGGTCGGGGTCGCCGAAGCCGATGAGCTGTTCTCGCAGGTCGTCTCGCACGAGCACAACCGCAGCGTCGAGCGGTTCTTGCTGCGGGGCAACGCTGCGCTGAACGCGGCACTCGTCCAGGCCTGGTCGCCGGTGCTCGAGCGAGGCCGCGCAGCCGATCTCATCCGGTCCGAGCTGAGCGATGAGCGCGTGGCGGAGATCATCGCCAACGTCCAGACGCTCGTCCTCATGCGAGACGACCTCAACGACGACGAACGCCGCGCCCTTCTGCGGGATGTGCTCGTCCCGGCCGTGCTCACCAACTCTGGCTGAGGCCGCCCAACCGCACCGCTGGCTCCCAACGGTCTGTCGACGCTGGAGCCGGTCTCGGCGGCTCAGCTGTCGAAAGAACACCTCGGGTGCCGCCGCATCGGCTCGGTGCGCGATCCCGGCGGCTGGCGCCGTAGCATCAGCTGAGTCGAAAGAGAGGTGCCAGCCCATGGGCTCCGCAGGACCACGAACCATGGAGGCGGTGCTTGCTGACCTCGCCGCGTCAGATGTGGACTGGAGTGTTCCGCTGATCGTCCGAGGCCCTGACGGCTCGGAGGTCCTCCTCGGCCACGGTGATCCGGTCATGACGATTGTCGCCAACGACGAGGTGGGCGCCGCGGCGCTGGGCGCACGTGACGAGTTGATGATCGCCGATGCGTTCATGGCGGGTTCGATCGACTTCGAGGGCGATCTCATCGCGGGGATGGCAGCGCGTGACCATCTCACGACTCGCAATGCTGCCGTCATCGTCAAGAACCATCTGCTGCCTCTGGTCAAGGGTCGGGCCCAGGCCAACAAGCAGTGGATTGCGACTCACTACGACATGGACAACGTTCAGTTGTTTGCGGTGGATCGCGACTACGGGGTGTACACCCCTGGCATCTATCTCGACGACAGCGACTCCTTGGAGGTCGGTGCCGAACGAAAGCTCGGTGCGGCGTTCGAAGCGATGCGCTTGTCGACTGGGAGCAGGGTTCTGGATGTCGGATGCGGATGGGGCGGCTTCCTGCGGTACTGCTCTGCACGCGGTGTCGAGGCGACGGGGATCACCTTGTCTCAGCATCAACGCGAACACGCTCTGAAGCGTCTGGCAGACGACGGGCTCGACGCCAAGGTCCTGTATCAGGACTTCTTCAGCTACGAGCCGTCGCAGAGATTCGACGGCATCAGCCTCATGGGGGTCTTCGAGGATCTCGCTGCCTACCGCAAGGTCATGCCTCGCCTCGCTCGGTGGCTGCGCCCTGGCGGTCGCATCTATGCCGATTTTGCTGCTTCGGGTGACCGTTTCGGCATCACATCCTTCGTCACGAAACACGTTTGGCCGGGGCGATTTCGGCTCGTCTACATGCCCCAGTTCATCGCCGCGGCCTCGAAGTCGGGCTTCGATGTGGTGTCGATCGACAACGACCGGCGCAACTACCACCTGTGGGCCAAGAAGGGTATGGAGAGGTGGATTCCGCAGCGCCAGGAGATCGTGGCGAAGTTCGACGAGCGGACTTTCCGTCTGATGACGCTCCTCATCGCCGGCACCGCCGAGATGTTCAGCCCGAGGTCGGAGCGGGCGACGGCGTACCGGGTCACCCTCGGTCAACGCGACTAGGGGGCTGAGTTCGACGATCTCGACGCCGACCGCGCCTCGTGGTGGAGCGCGTCGTGCCTGACGGTTCAGTAGACGCGTCGGCGGGCCAGCTCGGTGGCCTCGGCGAGGCTCGCCAGGGCAATGGTTGTGTGTTCGCTGTCGTGTCGGGGGGCCAGCGAGCGGGCGACGTCGAGCGCCAGGTCCAGCATCGCCGGATTCCAGTGAGCCGAGCTCACCAGGGTCTCGGCGGTGGCCACGTCGCCGTTGGCTGCGGCCTTGTAGGCCAATTCGGCGAGTTCGGCGATGCGCCCGGCGATGGGGAGGTGGCTCGGGAGCGGATCGTGTGGGGGACGGTCCTCGTGGGGTGACATGGGGCCTTCCGTGCTGGTGGCCATCCTGGCCCACGTCGTGGAGATCGTCAAACACATTGACTATCTGTCTAGTGGATCATCTCACCGCGGGTAGTCTCTCGTGATGATGGAGGACGAGGTCGGCCCGCTCGCTGTTGCGGTGGCCGAGCTGCAGACGGCTCTGAACCGAGCCGATCGCGCCATGGCAGAGGAACTCGGTGTCGGTGCGGCCGAAGATCTCCAGGTGCTCCGACTCCTCCTGGCCGAAGGTCCGCTCCGTGTCGGCGATCTCGCCAAGCGACGTTCTTCGTCGGTCGCGACGGCGAGCGCTCGCCTGGATCGGCTGGAGAAGCGCGGTCTCGTGATCCGTGAGCGCACGCCCGACGATCGGCGGGCAGTGGTCGTGCGCTTGTCGGCCATCGGCAAGCGAGCCGCAACGAAGAGCCGCACCCGGCGACTCGCCGACCTCGCCGAGGTGGCAGCGGGTTTTCCGACACACGAGCTGCAGCGGCTGATCGAGGCGGTGAACGTCGAGCCGGGGACACAGCTGAGGTCCAGCGCTGCGCCGCCCGCCGCTGGTTGACTGGTCGGCTCGATTCCCGCCGACTTCCGGTGTCGATGATCCCCGAAGGGACGCCGACGACCTCGTTCTCGACCCGTTGTCCCAGCTCGGCGACTCTGGGCCCGGGCCACTCGGCGTCGACGCCGGCAAGCGTGAGGGCCGTCCGGATGCACGCCACTTCCAATGCAGCAGACGAGGACAGCGACGCGCCGAGCGGGATGTCGCTCGCGATCGAGCCGATCCAGTCCGGTACCTCCACGCCGTCCTCGGCGAGAAGCGCGTGGACGCCGCGGAGGTGGAGCGACCAGTCCCGAGGTCCGCCGAGGGGCGCACCGGGATCGAACCGAGCGGTGCCGAAGCCCTCGGAGGTGATCCGAACACCGGATCCGGCCGGGGCGGGGCGAGCAGCGATCACGGTTGTGAACGGAAGCGCCATCGGAAAGACGAAGCCGTCGTTGTAGTCGGTGTGTTCGCCGATCAGGTTCACCCGGCCCGGCGCGGACGCGACGACAGTCGGGCGGCCGTCCAGACCGTCGATCGCTCTAGTTCGTGCGTCATTCATGTTGGCGCCGGTCTATCTCACCTCGGCCCCCTCCGAGGTTCGCGGAAAGAGCCGACTTGCCGGCATCGGCCGGGTAGATTGGCGCAGTGGTTGGAGCGCTGTCGGGGCTGACCGTCGACGAGCTGGCATTCGACATGGTTGTCGGCGGCAGGGTCGTTCCGGGCCTCACGGTGGACGACTCGGGCATGGCCAGGTCGTGGTGGTGGCCCCTTCCGGGTGGTAGAGACAGGGCTGCGATCGCTGCGTTGCTCGAAGATGGTTCGGTCGAGGCTCAGCAGGACCTGGCATCCGAGCTGGCCCAGACGGTCGACCTTGTGGCGCGCGACGTGCTGTGTGCAGCCGAGGTTGGACTCCTTGCGCGGCGGCCGGGGCGCCGCTCGGTTCCCGAGGCATGGGTGCGTTCGCTCACGACCGAGGACCCCCACCTCTCGACCTCCCTGGCGCCCGACCGCCTCCGGGGGCTCGCCCGCGAGATCGAGGAGTGGGTACGCAGCGGTGCAGGTCTGGTCGGATCGGTGCAGCTGTGCCTGCGCGTCGTCGAACCCCCCGAGGAGACGGGGCACGACGACGGGGAAGCCCCCGACGAATGGTTGGTCGAGCCGCTCGTTCGTGACCCGGACGACAGCGCTCTGCAGCTCCCGATAGCGCACCTCTTCGACGGGTCGGGGCTGTTCCCCCGTGAAGCCTTGCAAGACGGCCTCGCTGCGCTCGGCTATGCGGTTCGGGTCGCTCCCGAACTGGGGCGGCTGGTCGCCGGCTCCGTGCCCGGGCCGATCTCGTTCGACTCGCAGGAGCTCGTGGAGCTGGTCGCTCGGCGCCACGCAACCCTCGCCGAAGGCGGCGTCGCCCTGCTTCTACCGGCCTGGTGGACCGGCGGCCCCAGGCTGGGGCTGAAGGCGCGGGCTGCGAGCTCGTCGACGAGCAGCGGCGCGTCCGCGGCCAGCGGGTTCGGACTGGAGACGCTCGTCGACTTCACGTGGCAGGCTGCCCTCGGCGGCGTCGAGTTGACCGCCGACGAGCTGGAGATGCTGCAGAAGGCCGCCGAGGCCAAGCAGGGCCTCGTCCGGATCCGGGGTCAGTGGGTCGAGGTGGGTCGCGCTCAGCTCGCGGCCGTTCTGGCCCGCGTCGGCCGGCGGGGGCAGGCCACAGCGGCGGAGGTGCTGCGAGCCGGCCTCGGGTTGGGCGGCCTCGGGTTGGACGAGGACGTCGACGACGTCGAAGTGGTCGGCGTCGATGCCGACGGATGGATCGGCGACCTGCTCGACGATGCGGCGACCGGCCGGGTCGAGGCCGTCGAGTCACCCCCGGGGTTCGAAGGCGATCTGCGTCCCTACCAGCAGCGCGGCGTCGGCTGGTTGCAGTTTCTCGGGCGCCTCGGGCTCGGGGCATGCCTCGCCGACGACATGGGTCTCGGGAAGACGGCCCAGCTGATCGGCTCCCTGCTCGTCGACGAGGAGGGCGGCCCGACGCTCGTGGTGTGTCCCGTCTCGGTTCTCGGCAACTGGCAGCGGGAGCTCGCCAGGTTCGGACCGGGCCTGACCGTCGCCGCCCACCACGGAGGGGGCAGAGCCCGGTCGCCCGGCGACTTCGTCGACGAGGCGGAGGCCCACGACGTGGTGCTCACCACGTACTCGCTGGTGCACCGCGATCGTGATCTGCTCGGCGAGGTCGCCTGGGGACGTGTGGTCCTCGACGAGGCCCAGCAGATCAAGAACCCCGGCACCAAGGCGGCGCGGGCCATCCGCGGCCTGGCGGCGAGCCGGCGCGTCGCCCTCACGGGTACCCCGGTCGAGAACCATCTCGTCGAGCTGTGGTCGATCATGCAGTTCCTGAATCCCGGACTGCTCGGCAACGTCACCTCCTTCCGTGAGCGATTCGCGAGGCCGATCGAGTCGCAGCGCGATCCAGAGGCGATCGAGCGTCTCGGCCGGCTCACCGCACCGTTCGTGTTGCGCCGCCTCAAGACCGACACGTCGATCATCGACGACCTGCCGCCCAAGATCGAGACGGTGGCGAGGTGCCCGCTGACCCGGGAGCAGGTGTCGCTCTACCAGTCGGTGGTCGATGACCTGCTGGCCCGGGCCGAGGACTCGGAGGGGATCGAGCGCCGTGGCCTCGTGCTCGCGGGGATCACGAAGCTGAAGCAGGTCTGCAACCACCCCGCCCACTTCCTCGGTGACGGTTCGAAGCTGATCGGACGCTCGGGCAAGCTGGATCGGGTCGACGAGCTGGTCGAGGAGATGGTCGGCGCAGGTGACAAATCGCTGATCTTCACCCAGTTCACCGCATGGGGTGATCGGCTCGCCGAGCATCTCCGGCATCGCTTCGGGTTGGAGTGTCTGTGGCTCCACGGTGGGGTGCAGCGCAAGGATCGCGATGCCATGGTGGCCCGCTTCTCGGAGTCCGACGGTCCGCCGATCATGCTGCTGTCGCTCAAGGCCGGGGGCACGGGGTTGAACCTGACCGCTGCCACCCAGGTGGTCCACTACGACCGCTGGTGGAATCCGGCTGTCGAGGACCAGGCCACCGATCGCGCCTACCGCATCGGCCAGACCCGCACGGTGCAGGTCCACAAGATGGTGTCGGCGGGCACGATCGAGGAGCGGATCGACCAGCTGATCGCAGCCAAGCGCGACCTGGCAGAGACGGTCGTCGGCGCGGGAGAGCAGTGGCTCACCGAGCTGGACACAGCGGAGCTCGCCGCGGTCGTGTCGCTCTCTGCCGAGACGCTGGCCGGAGACGCGGGCTGATGGCTCGGCGCTACGACGACCGCTGGCAGCGATTCCCCGAGTCGCGCCCGCGGCCTGTGGAAGGCGGCATCGCCACTTCCAAGCAGCGGGGTGCGATGGCCGACACCTGGTGGTCGCAGCACTTCGTCGAAGTGCTCGACGGATACGGCCTGGGGGCCCGGATGCAGCGCGGCAGGCGGTATGCCCGTACCGGTCAGGTGATCGAGCTCGAAACCGAGTCCGGGATGGTGTCCGCTCAAGTGCAGGGCTCACGAGCCCGTCCCTACATGGTCACGGTACGGTGCGACGAGCTCAGCGCAGCACAGTGGGACGCTGTCGACGACGAGCTTCGGTCACGGGTCGGCCTGGTGGCGGCACTGTCGGCAGGAGAGGTGCCGCCAGAGCTCGTCGAGGTGTTCGCGTCGGTGGGGGTGAAGCTGCTTCCCGAACGGTGGGGCGATCTGCGGGGGCGCTGCACCTGTCCAGACGGCGCTGTGCCGTGTAAGCATCTGGCCGCGGTCTTGTACGTGTTCGCCGATCAGCTCGACGACGATCCGTGGAAGCTGCTCGAGTGGCGGGGCAGGAGCCAGGACGATGTCATCGAGCTGCTGCGCAGCGCCGCCGGCGCCGAATCCGATGTCGGCCCGGAGGTGGCCCCCTGGTGGCCTTTCGGACCAGGCCCTGTCCCCGAGAGCGCTCGTGCGGAGCGTTCGGGATGGGACGTCCTCGGTGGGGCCTCCGCTGCTGCGCTCGACCGGCTCGCCCCGCTCGATCTCGAGGTTCTCGGTCGACAGGTGACCGATCTCCTCGGACCGGCCTATGCCGCGTTGACCCGTCCTGGGATCACGGATCCATGACATCGCTTGACAGAAGTCGCAGGAGTCTCCTGCAGCGGCCGCGTCCCCGCTGCGCATCGCGACAAACGCCTCGCAAACGCGCCGGCGTCAGAGTGCATCCATGGAGCCGAGCACGAAGTGGAGCCCGACCCACGACATCGGGCCGACCCCCCAGTCGGCCTGGCTGGAGCCGGATCCGAGCCAGCCGGTTGTAGCCACGCTCGACCCGAACCTCCCCGTGCAGGTCACGGAGACTCGCGGGGGGTGGGCGGCGATCACGTGCTCCAACGGCTGGACAGCGTGGGTGGACCACTCGCTCCTGGTCGCCCGTGCCGCACCGCGAGCGGAGCCTCGCGCGCCGCAGCCCGCCGGGCCACCTCCTTCAGACGCCGGTCCCCGATCGCAGCCGCTTGCAGCCGAGCCGAACCGACGCCCCAACCAGCGGTCCACACCGGCTGAACCCTCGGCGCTGGCGAGCGGCTCGCGGGCGTTCGACCGCACATCGGCCGGACTCTGCGGGGCGTTGGTCGCCTGCTTCCTCTTGCCGTGGCTGAGCGGCGCCGGAGAGAGCGCGAACGGTTTCGATCTTGCGTCGAGTCTCCGAGAGCAGCTCTCGTTCCTCCCGGGCCGGACCAAGTATCTCGGCTACGCAATGCAGGGGCTCTATGTCGCGGCGGCCCTGGCTGGCTTGTCGATCCTGTTGCGCCTGGTCGGCAACCGGCTGGCGCGAATCCCGCAGCTGGCCGCCGCTGGACTGACACTCATCGCGGTCCTCCTCCTCGTCTCGGACGACCAGGTGGAGATCGGCCAGCTCAGCTTCGGCTTCTGGGCCACCGGCACCCTTGCGGTCGCGCTGATCCTCGCCGAGCGGATGGACCGTTGGACAGGGGGCTCGGCGTGACGGGGTTTGAACCGACACATCGCGTCGTCGATGGGGGAGCGGACGCGTGGAGCGCGCCGGATCCCTCGACGCAGCCGGTGGCGCGGCTGGATGGGGGACTCGAGGTGGCGGTCCTCGGCGATCCGGGCAAGGGATATGTGAACCTGGAGTGTTCCAACGGCTGGCAGGCGTTCACGAACCGAGCGTGGCTGATCCCCCTCGGACCGGCCGCGCCACCACCGCCCCCGCCGACTGCACCACCACCACCACCACCACCACCACCACCGCCGATTGCGCCGGCCGTGCCGACGGAGAGCGACATCCCCACCGAGGAGCTCGACGTGGCGCTGGGGTCCGCGGCGGCAGTGCTGCGCAGTTTCGCGGCGGGCGAGATCGACCCAGCGTCGGCTCGACGCGGCCTGCTCGACGCGGGCCTGGTCTTCACCGATACGGCATTGTGGATCCTCGACCTCGAACACGGGCGGTGGCTCCGATACGACGGGCGTCGCCTCCGACCCGTCGACGACCCGATGGCCGAACGGGTGGCGCCGTGACCGCCGCTGTGAACAGGACGCCCGCGATCGACCACTCCGGGTCAAACGTTGGCCGGCGGTGGACGAACCGCTTGGGGATCGCAGCTCTCGGGCTGACCTCTGTGGCGTCGTTGCTCGCATGGGTCAGCGGCCTGGGCCCCTTCCACGTCTGGTTCGGCCTCGTCACGCTGCCTGGCGCGGTGGCACTCATCCTGGCGGGGAGGTGGGCAGGCAGCCCGAAAGGCTTGGCGACCGATCCCGAGCTGGCGACCGCGATACGCCTCGGAGCCGTCGCCGGGCTCATCGGCACTCTTGGCTATGACCTGTTTCGGGTTCCGTTCATCGTGTTCGGCGGCCTCAGGCTGTTCGCCCCGATCGAAAGCTACGGCGTGCTGGCTCTGGGAGCCGACACTTCGTCTGCATGGACCGACCTCGCCGGCTGGGCGTACCACGTGTCGAACGGCGTCGGCTTCGGTGTGGCCTATGCGGTTGTGGCGACCCGCCGCCATTGGGCGTGGGGCGTCCTCTGGGCGATGGTTCTCGAGTCCGCGACCGTCCTGTCCCCGTTCGCGCAGGCCTACTCGCTGAGCGGCAAGTGGGGCATCATCGCCATCGCCTATGCGGCGCACGTGCCGTTCGGCCTGGCGCTCGGGGTGATCGTGCAGCGAGCAGATCGGTGGGACCGCCATCTGCTCGAGATCAGCCCGAGGTCGGTGTGGTGGGCGCTCGCGCTCACTGGGTCCGGGCTCTTCCTCTGGCATTCGCCGCTGACGGAGGATCCCAAGGTGGCTGCCGGTCGTGCGGTTGCCGAGGGTCCGAGCGCTCAGATCTCCGAGGGTGGGCTGTCGCCCGAATGGCTGCACGTCGGGGTGGGCGGGTGTGCGGCGCTTCACAACGGCGACTCCCTGCGTCACTTCCTGCGCGTCGGCGATCTCGAGACCGAAGTGGCCGCAGGCGCCACCGAGCTGCTGTGTTTCGACGACCCGGGTGTTCACCGGATCCGTACGACCGGCGAGCCGTTCGATGGTGGATTCGTGATCGTCGACGAGGGGTTCAGGCGATGAGCGGCGGATTTTGGGGAGACGTCGGGAGCTGGATCCGCAGGAACGTCGTCACCTCTGTCGTCTACGCGGCCATCGGCTTCGTGGGCGCATACGTGCTGAACGTGTGGATGCTCGCCCGCCGCTACGAAGGCACCAACGTGCCGGACGGCTCGCCTGTCACCACAGGATCGATCGGCGACAACCTCCAGGGAATGCTGTTCTATGCGGTTCTCAGCTCGATCGTATTCGGCGCTGCCGCATATCGGCGAAACGTCGGGCCGGAGCAGTTCTGGAGCGAGCTCCGCACCTTTCCCGCCGGCGTTCGACGTACGTTCGCCGCTGACGGCTCGATGGGGCTGGTGCATCTCCTGTGGGGCGTCGCCGCGGCTCTGCTCGTGTCACAGCTGCTCACACCGGCCTTGAGCGGCGTGTTGGCCATCGGCGTGGCCGTCGTGCTCCCGACCTTCTTCGGTCGGGTCCTGCTCTCTTTCGCGGGGCGGGTATGGCACTCGGCGCTGCGTCGAATACAGCCCGCACGTCATGCGGCGCCCCCCACGCTCGTGTCGATCGCCGTGAGCGCCTTCGGAGTGGCCGCTGCCCTGGCCCTCGGCTTCTTCGTCACCGAGCCGACGGTCGTTCTCGTGTTGGCGGTCGGGGCGGCGGGGGCGGCGGTTGCCTTGTCGAGGTCGCGGTCTGGGGCGGCACCCACCGCCACGGCGCTCATCATCGGCGCGGCGATCGGCCTCGCGCTGGTGCTGGACCCAGGAGGTGCGCTGGCCGACGACGGGGGGTTCGTCGAGTGCGGCAGCAGCTGGGCGGAGTGGCGCAATTGCCCGGGTGCCGACGGTGTGCTCAAGGACTCCGTGGCTGCGGCGGTGGCGGCCGGAGTACCGGCGGGTGTCATCAACGCGGTCTTGAATATCGGGTACCGGGCGTGGGGATCGGACTACGACCGGATCCCTCGGTGGCTGCACGGCGAGGGGGAGATCCCCGACCGCGACGACCCGGACCTCACCGAAGACGGCCGTCTGGCGCTCGACGTGCTCGATCGGGTACGTGAGCTCGCCGAGGATGCCGAGCGAAACGGTCTCGGCGAAGGGGAACCCGAGGCGCCGACCTCGATCGATCGCCCACCAGAGACCGGCACCTACACGCGGCCTGATGGGACTGTGGTGACGGTGTCGACGGATCCTGATGATGGGTCGACGTCGACCACGGTGGTTCGGCCGGACGGGTCGAGCACCCAGACGTTCACCTCCGACGGAGAAACGTCGACGACCGAGACGCGGCCCGATGGGTCGTCGACGATGGTCGAGACGTTGCCCGATGGGTCGACGCGGACGTCGGAGGTGGCTCCGGATGGAACGGTGACGTTCACGACGAGGGATCCGTCGGGGAACGTGGTCGAGTCGAGTGTGGATCGTGCGCCCACCGAGACGACCGAGACGCGGCCTGATGGGACTGTGGTGACGGTGTCGACGGATCCTGATGATGGGTCGACGTCGACCACGGTGGTTCGGCCGGACGGGTCGAGTACCCAGACGTTCACCTCCGACGGTGCGACCACCACCACCGAGACCCGCCCCGACGGCTCGCTGGTGACGACCATGACCCATCCGGACGGCTCGAGCACCGTGACCGAGACCCGACCCGACGGAACGATCTACACCATCGATCGCCCTCCGGTCGGTGACCGGTCCGAGGCGGGCTCGGGGACCTCGCATTTTCTCCCCGGCGGAGTCCTCGGAGCTCGGCCTCCATCGTTCGAGCTGTCGACCGAGCCACCACCCGAGCTGACCGGCGAGGAGTCGGGCGGACCGGGCGTCGCACCGGCTGTGCAGGAGCAAGCCGACCGCCTCCGGGAGGAAACCGGACAGGACGTCGAGATCGTGGAGGGCGACTACGGACCGGCGATCCTTGTGGGGCCGCCACCCGCACCCGGCGAAGCGGACACCCGGCCGGTGGTGAACGTCGCCGACGACGGCCACGTGTACGTGGAGACCGAGAGAGGTGACAGGCACGGCGACTCCGCTGTTGCCGACGTGCTGGACGAGACCTTCGCTCCCGAAGGGGAGGGCACCGCAGCGGGAGTGGAGTCGGGCGGCCGGGCGCCGGGCGCGGGGCCGACGACGACCTACTCGGCCGAGACGCCCGGCGGACCGGGCGATCCTCTCGAGATCACCCAGGCGACGGACACCGACAATGACGGGACGATCGACCAGGTCATCAGCACGCGCCTCAACCCCGACGGCTCGACGACCACCGTTGTTGCGGTTCAGAACGACGACGGAACCCAGTCGGTGCTCGTCGAGACGGTCGCGCCCGATGGCTCGACGACCACGCGTGTCGACGCGGACGGCGACGGTTCGTATGAGGAGGTCGACTTCTCCAGCGAGGATCCCTCGGCCGGCCAGGGCACCGCCCGTGGAGTGACCAGCCTTCGCGACACCGATGGCGACGGTGAGTACGACGAGGCGACGATCCCGCACGACCTCGACGGCGACGGCGAGCCTGATCTGGTGGAGACCGTGCGTGGGCGCGGTGACGACGAGACGTCCACGTACGAGGTGCCACCCGAGCGGGAGCCTGAGCGGGCGCGCGGACCCGCAGACGTCCCTGAGCCGCACCACGACTCCGCCGGGGACGGGTCCGCCGGAACCGAGCCGGCGGGCCCGCCGCCGCCCGGCAATGCCCCCGAGCACAGTGTCACCGAGGAGCCACTCGCGCCCGGCGAACAGCCTGACACCTCCGCCGAGCAGCGGACGACGGCACCGACCAGGGAGGACGTGATCAAGTTGGCCACTCCGCTCGTCGGTGACTCGGCGGCCGAAGTCGCCGAGTTCGTGACGAACCCCGCCGACAGCGAGGTGAGCGTACCGCTGCCGCCCCCGGGCCAGGTGAGGGCCACGCTTCCCCTCGGCCTCGGCGAGGCGACCGTGCAGCGGGTGACACCCACCACAAACGGGATCCGGGCCGACGTGGGGATATCGCTCGGGGGGAGCGAGGTCAGGCTCCCCGTGACGGTCACCGTCGACGGTGGCCGAGTTCACGTCCAGCCGCCCTCCGCGAACGACATCACAGGGGCGTTGCCACCCGGCATGAGCAGCGTCGCTCGAGATCTGGTGGCTCGCGGCGCTCACGGATCGATCAACACGCTGGCCGAGCAGTACGAGCAGCAGCTCAACGATCAGCTCACATCAGACGGCCGCCGCATCGACCGAATCGGTGTGGAGTCCGGCGGTCCCGGCAACCCGCCCCGCCTGGTGATCGAGGCGACGCCGGGCGCGACCCCCGGTGAGGGAGGCGCACCATGAGCGACACCCCCGAAGACGGCGAGATCGGACCGCATTCTGGTCCGCCCTCGGGTCCGCCGAGCGGTCCACCTACGGGTCCGCCACCGGGGCCAGGGAGCGGACCTCCCGCAGGTCCGCCGCCTGGTCCGCAGAGCCGTCCGCCTGCGGGTCCGCCGTCCGGTCCCCGTTCGGGCGGGCCGGCCGAACGCGGCACTCCGACAACCGGCGGGCCGACCCGGGGCCCCGCAGCAGTCGACGCTGCAGCCGACGACAGGCCGGGGATCCCCGGCGTGGACACCTGGAAGGTCGCGCTCGGGATGCTGGCCGTGGCAGCGGTGCTCGGCCTTGTCGTGTTCCTGCTGTCGCGAGGTGGCTCCACGACCGAGCGGGCCACCACCTCTTCGGCAACCGCGACACCGACGACCTCACCGGCCATCGCCGGTCCGGGCGAAATCATCCTGCAGCCCTCCGACGCCGTCGGTCCCAGCCCGTTCACCGAACCGGTGGTTCCGACGGTCGAGGAGATCGACGAGGTTGCGGCCGAGGTCAGGTCGGTCGCGGTTCAACCGGTCGTCGACACGATCGCCGACCCAGCCAGCGGAGAGGCCGCCTCCATCGAGGTGCGGGAGGTGCGGAGCGTCAGCGGGGCCGCACCGGGACTCTACGGTGGTACGAACGAGATCGACGTGTGCGATCGTGGCCAACTGACCGGGTTCTTGGAGTCCAACCCCGAGAAGGCCGCAGCGTGGGCGGAGGTCCATGGGCTCGACGTCGCTGACATCCCCGGCTTCATCGACGGCCTGACGGACGTTGTGCTGCGCCGCGACCTGCGGGTGACCAACCACGGTTTCCGCGACGGCCGAGCCAACGGTTTCAACGCGGTCCTCGAGGCCGGTACCGCCGTGCTCGTCGACGACTTCGGCGTCCCGCGTGTGCGCTGCGCATGTGGGAACCCACTCGCCGAACCGGCGCCCGTCGAGGGTGCCGCCACCTACGTCGGGCGGGCCTGGGACACCTTCGAGCCCGAAGAGGTCATAGCGGTGCTCCCCACCGAGGAGGTGGAGGAGTTCGTGCTCGTCGACGCCGAGGGCAGCGCCCCGCTGTATCGCGTGCCGGGGTCGGTGGCCGCAGCTGCGGCGGCCGAGCCGCGGATCGTGCCCGCAGTGAGCGTGCCAGCTACGACCGTGCCAGCTACGACCGTGCCAGCTACGACCGTGCCAGCTACGACCGTGCCAGCTACGACCGTGCCAGCGCCGCCCCTGACCACCGCGCCAGCGACCACCACTGCGGCGACCACTGCGCCGGAAACGGTCGAGCCTCTGAGCGACATCACCCGTTCCGGCTCGATCGGAGCGACGTCCACGTTCGGTGGCTTCCCCGCGTCGTTCGCCGTCGACGGAGACCTCGCCACCTCGTGGTTCTCCGACGGCTCCACCGGTGGGGACAGCGAGGTTTTCGAGTGGCGGCCCGGCGAGGGGACCCCAGCCTTCGTGTCCGGCATCGAGCTCGTGGGCAACCAGAGCCACGCCAACGGATCCTTCCGGTCAGGGTTCGGCTTTGCTCGGGCGGTCGTGGAGGTGAGGGATGACCATGGTGACAGCGTGCTCATTGCCGACCTCGATCTGAGCGCTGCGAACCCAGCGTTCGAGGCGAACGCTCTTCTCCCCATCAACATGGAGGTGACTGCGATCCGCATCATCTTCATCGACCATCAGGACCCGGCCTGCGGCGGGTTTGCGGAGTTGATCGTCATCGGACGGTGAGCCGGCGAGAGTTGCCGACGGGGTCGCTAGCATCGCTGCGTGGACGAAGCCGGGGCGGGACCGACCCTCGAGGAGGGGCTCCTTCTCCGACCTCGCCTGCTCATGTCGCTCGACCGTCGTTGGCGTCTCCCGCTCGTCGTCGTCCACGCAGGCGCCGGCTTCGGGAAGTCGACCTTGCTGGCCCAGGCGATGCGGGAAAATCAGCTCGAGCCCAAGGGCCGCGACGTCTGGGTGAGCCTCGAGCCGGCCGACAGCGCCGCGGCCGTGCTGGCTGATCGGCTCCGCGCGGCACTCGATCCGACGTTCGAGGCCGACGTCGAGCCGAACGTCGCGACCTTGGCTCGGGCACTCGCCGCGCAGGCGCCCACGCACGTCGCGGTGATGATCGATGACGTACACCGTCTCGACAGCGGCAGCAGTGGCGAGCGGTTGCTCGGGCAACTGCTCCGCTCCCTTCCCGCAAACGCCCACATGGTGCTCGCGAGCCGCAGACCGCCGCCGGTTCCCCTGTCGAGGCTGCAGGCGCAAGGGAGAGTGCTCGTCGTCGGGGGGGACGAGCTCAGGTTCACCGAGTCCGAGGTGGGGGCGTTTGCGGGCCGTACGGACATGGATCTCACACGCTTCGGCGGGTGGCCGGCGCTCGTGCGATTGGGTTCGGAGGTCGGAGCTGCCACTCCTGCAGACTTCGTCTTCGAGGAAGTTCTCGACGGGCTGGCTGCCGACGCCAGGCGAGGCCTGGAGGTGGCTGCGCTCATCGACGGCGCATCAGAGGGCCTGATCGAGGAGATCGTGGGAGTCGCGGGCGCCGCAGACGTCGTCGCGTCCGTGCCGCTCGTCGCGACGAACGCTGACGGTGAGGTCCGGCCTCACCACCTGTGGCGGGAGTTCCTGATTCCCGCGCTCGGCCGCGACGCGGTGGCGGCCTTGCTGTCGGATGCCGCTACAGCTCTGCACCAGCGCGGTCAACACGGTAGGGCCTTCGAACTCCTCGCTGAGGCGGGCGATTGGGAGCGTGCTCTCCCGGTCCTCTTCGCAGCATGCAACGACCAGCGGCAGCCCCCGTGGCGCGGGCAGCTCGAGCGCTGGAGGGAAAGTATCCCGCCCACACTGGCCGAGCGCCCGGAGGCGAAGTACGTCAGCGCGATGTTGCTACGAGAAGAGCGTCCGTGGGACCCCGAGACGATCGATCTTCTGGGTCAGGTCCTGGATGCATTCGAGAAGCACGGCGATCGCCGGAGCCTGATCACCGCAGGTCTGCGATCCCTCCTCACCCACTACTTCCGCTGCGACCCCGACGGCTTTGAACAACACGTGTTCCGGTTGGCCAGGAGGCCCGACATGGAACGAACGCTCGACGACGTGCTGTCGCGGACGCCCGCCACCGCGGCCCAGATCGCCTTTCTCCGGGGGGATGTCGGCGCAGCAGAGGTTGCACTCGCCCGCGTCGATCCGGCGGATCTCGAACCGCGGATGCGCTTCTTCCCCTCCCTGGTGGCGGCGGACTTGGCGATGATGCGCGGTGATGTCGACAGGGCCTTGGTGGCGCTCGACGCTGCCGCGGGATGGGCAGCGGACTGTGACGGGGCCGGAGGAACTCTCGAGTCCAGGGCCCGGCCCGAGGTCCTCCGAAGGCTCCAGGGGATCGTCGACCTCCAGACTGCGACCGACATGGTGGCGTGGATCTCTATCTACACGGCGCCCGAGCAGCTCGAGATGATCGGATGGTCGGCGCTGCTGTCTGTGCACGCCGGGGATCTCGCACGCGCTGAGGAGCTGATCGCGCGGGCCCGAGCCGCCAACTTCGACAGCCGCGACCTGCCGAGGGTCTCATCCGTCGTCGCCGTGGCCGAGGCCAGCCTGCGCGCGGCGACAGGTGACCTGGATGGGGCTGCGGCGATGCTGGCGACCTGCCTGCGAGACGGAAAGGTGGCTCCGGCCGGCGAGTCGTCGGCGATGTTCTGGCAGCCTGCCCTGGCTGCGCTGGCCGATCCGGCGATCGAAGACCAGCTGCGCAGCCATCTCACAGGAGGGGACGGGTTGCGTGCGCTCGAGCTCGGCGCCGCAGCGAGAGAAGCACGGGCGGGGAGGTCGTTCGACGTCTCGGTTCTCGACCGGCCACCCGAGTGGTTGATGGGCCGGCTGCCTCTACCCCTCCTCGTCGAGCTCGCCTGCAGCGTCGTATCGGTCGGCAGCGCGAGCGGCGACTCGCTGCTCAGCCACGCTGTTGCGGTGCGTCCGGCCGAGGTGCGCGAGGCTCTGCGGCGTGTCGCCGATGGCGGCGAACCCGCGGGCGAAGCGGCTCTCGAAATTCTCGCGGGTCTCCCGATTCCACCCGATCAACCGCTACGGCTGGAGCTGCTCGGTCCAACCCGCCTGCTCTCGGGAGGCTCTGAGGTGGAGCACCCCGACTGGCGGCGGGAGCGGGCGCGGAGCCTGCTCGCCCTCCTGGTTCTGCAGGGTGAGCAGCCTCGAGAACGGGCGGCGGCCATTCTCTGGCCGGACGCCGATCCGTCACGCGCATCGGCCAACCTGCGTCTCACGTTGCACTATCTGCAGTCGGCTCTCGAGCCGACACGCGCCAAGGGAGATGCCTCGTACTTCCTCGACACCCGAGGCACGACGATTCGGCTGCGCGGCTTCGATCGTCTTACTGTCGACGTCTGGGACTTCGAGCGATTCCTCGACGAGGCCGAGTCGGCGCGCCGATCCGCAGCTATCACCTCGTCGCTCTTCTCGTTCGAACAGGCGCTCGCCCTGTGGCGGGGCGATCAGCTCAGTGACGTCCTCGACCAGGAGTGGGCCGAGGTCAGCCGGCATCGGCTACAAATGCGTTTCCTCGATGCGGGGGTGCGCTGCGGGTCGCTCCAGTTGGCCGACGACCGACCGGAGGACGCCCTCGCGACAGCGCTGCGCGTACTCGAGATGGAGCCGTGGTCGGAGGCTGCTCATCGGATCGCGATCTCGGCTCGTCTGGACCTCGGCGACCGGGCAGGGGCGCTCCGACAGATCGAGAGCTGTCGACAGATGCTCGCCGAGCTCGGGGTCGACCCCGAGGGCGAGACGCTGATGCTCGAGAGATTGGCGAGGCGGACCGACCCGACCGACGATTGAGCAGTCGGGCTGCCGTCCAGACCGTCGATCGCCCTGGCGCGAGCGTCGTGCATACCCTGAACGAGCTACTACGTCGGCGGTGTCATCTGCATTTCGGGAGTCATATTGGCCATGGCGTGGTTGCGGGCACCTTTGGCGAGCGCGACGAACTCCTCGCGCTCGTCGTCGGTGAGGCTCTCGAAGTCGGCCGAATGCAGCCGGTTGCTCATGGCCTCGATCTCGTCACGCATCTCGCGCATCGGTTCGCCGTCCGGGTACGGCTCCGACCAGCCGAACATCCGCGCATTCCATGCGCCCGTGGGCCCGCTCATGATCGCCATCAGCGGGGACATGCCCGATGCGTGCACGGCAGCGCCGTGGCGGGCGAAACCGAGCTCGCGCATCGTCTGCATGAGCTGGAAGGTGCGGGCGCCGCCCGGCGCCTCCGGCAGGGCTTGGTCGCGCCAGCCGGCGAAGGTGGGGGCGCCGATCGGTGAGGCCGACGCGACAACTTCGGCGGCGAGTTCGCCCAGGCGCGGGGCGTCCTCGAAGTCTCCCAAGACAGCGTCGCCCCATTCCTGGCAGACCTTGGCGTAGATCGCGGCGCCTTCGTGTGGGGACATGACCGCACGGCCGGCGTTGACCTGGGCGCGCATGTAGTCGGGTTCCCAGAACAAGGCCGCTCCGACGACGTTGTCGACAGGGCAATCGCCCAGGACGCCGAGGCGCCCGACGGCGTAACCCGGAATGCCGGCCGGCATACCTGCAGCGGTCGTCTTCTCGATGGTGAAGTCACACAGGAGCCAGTGCATGGCGAGCATGCCCACGGAACCTCGCATGCTCTTGGCGGCGGTCGTTGAGTCCATGGCCGATCACGGTAGTGAACGGCCGGCCGAAGCGCTCAGCGTTGGAGAGCGCGCTCCACACATGACGCAGCTTCACGGACGTCGACTTCCCAGGAGAGCGCGAGCTCCGATGTCAACGTGTGCAGGGCGTGTTGGTACATCGAGGCCTCGGCCGGGGCCAGTGGCTTGATGCGAGTGCGCACGGAGAGGTTCCTGACAACCTCGGCGCACTCGAAGATGTCGCCGGACTTCAGCTTGTCCTGATGGTTCTTGAATCGCCGCGACCAGGCTGATGGCACATTGACGTCGGTCCTCGCGAGGACGTCGAGGATCGCTTCAGCGTCCTCGTGCGTGACCGGCCAGCGGAGTCCGACCTCGTCAGCCCGATCGCTGGGTACCGAGACGACGAGAGCGCGCCGGTCGTCGACATCTCGCGCCGCGATCGCCAGGCGCAAGTATGTCGACGCAACGCCGTCGATCACCCGCTCCTCCTCGGCAACGATCTCCGCGACGCCGTGGAAGGGGTAGATGACCATCGAGCCCACAGGAAATCTCGGGGCCATGACCGTGGACCTCTCACTCCCGCGCGTCACGACGAGGTCGGTGGAACTGCCGGGTCCGCAGCGGGCGCCGCGGTGCGGAACTGGGACCGCACCCGATGCTTGGAGCCGCCGAGAAGCTTGTCGCGGCACGGATTGCACAGCTGCATTCTGTTGGCGCCGTGGGCGTCATCCCGGGGTGGAGGCGACAGCGGCTCTCGACAGCGTTCGCAGATCTCCGCCGAGTCGCTCATCGGTGCGTCCGGTGCCACGGCATCGGGATACGTGGAACGGCCATCTCGCCTCATTTCGTCGGGAGAGGCGTCGGGCCTGGGGCAGCAGCACGGCACGCGGTGCTGCCCAAACGAGGCGTCCCTGCAGGTGTATCGAAGTCTACGGACGGTCACCGCCGATCGTCGCGGACTGAAGTGGCAGGCGGGCGGGCCTGAGACGTTCGCTAGCGGGGCCGTGCGCCCCGAACGACTAACCGCCCGTGGCCGGCGAGGAGAACGGCTAGGTTCGTTTTCACATCATGCGGCCAGGAGGATGGGCGATGAGGTTCAGATCTGTAGTGGCTCTCGTGGTCGGACTCGCGATGGTTGCCGCCGCGTGCGGCGACAGTGACTCCGACGACGAGGTGGCGTCCGGTGGGTGCGACCCGCTTCCGTTGCACTCCGAGGGCGTCCTGACGGTTGCGACCGGGGAGACTGTGTTTCCGCCGTGGATGGGCGCGGGCGCGGACGATTTCGACGACCCGTCGACAGGGACCGGCTATGAGGGTGCGCTGGTCTTCGCGCTCGCCGATGAGATGGGAATCGCCGAGGTCGTCTTCGTGCGGACCGGGTTCGACGAGGTGATCGCCCCGGGCGACAAGGACTGGGACTTCAACATTCAGCAGTACACGATCACCGAGGCGCGCGATGAGGTCGTCGACTTCTCGGACGGGTACTACGTCGTCGACCAGGCGGTGATCGGGCGGGCCGACAGCTCGCTGGCCGGCGCAACGTCGCTCAGCGATCTCAAGTCGGCCAAGCTGGGCGCGGCGATCGGCACCACGAGCCTCGACTACATCGAGAGCGTCATCGACCCTGACTCAGCCGCCGCGGTGTTCGACGACAACGCGGCCGCAAAGGCGGCCTTCGACGCCAACCAGGTCGACGGCATCGTGTTCGATCTCCCGACCGCGTACTTCATCACTGCCGTGGAGATCACCGACGCAGTCATCCTGGGTGTGCTTCCCGAGGCCGACGCGCCCGACGAACTCGGAATGCTCTTCGAGGACGGCAACCCGTTGGTGCCATGCGTCAACGCAGCCCTGAGCGCGCTGCGCGACAACGGCACCGTGGCGGCACTCGAGGAGGAGTGGCTGAGCCAGGGCGGGGACATCCCCACGTTGGCCGAGTAGTGGCGAGCGCGGGTCGTCGCAGTGGCGGATGAGCCTGCCACGAGACGGCGATCGGCCATCGGCGATCTGCTGAAAGAGGAGGGCGCAAAGGGCGCCCTCCTCGCAGCCGTGTCGACGATCGTCGTCTTCGGCGCGGCCGCGATTGCGATCGGCAACAGCCCCAACTGGCCCAAGATCCGCGACCAGTTCTTCAATGCGGAGGACTTCGCCGATTCGTGGCCCGCAGTGCTCGGCGGTTTCTGGCTCAACCTCGAGTTGTTCGCCTATGCGATGTTGGCGATTCCGGTGGTGGCCCTTCTGGTCGCCGCGGCGAGGAGCTTCCGGGGGGCAGCCTTTTTTCCGATCCGCCTGCTGAGCGTGATCTACACGGATCTGTTCCGGGGGATTCCGCTCATCCTGCTCATCCTGTTGCTCGGGTTCGGTGTGCCGGCTCTGGATCTGCAGGGCCTGCCGAACAGCTCGACCTTCTGGGGGATGGCCGCCCTCACGCTGAGCTATTCCGCCTACACGTCGGAGATCTACCGCTCGGGTATCGATGCGGTGCCCGACAGTCAGAGATCCTCGGCCAGAGCGCTCGGGCTGACCCAGTGGCAAGCCCTCCGGCATGCGATCTTGCCCCAGGCGATTCGCAATGTGGTGCCCGCGCTGATGAACACCGTCGTGAGCCTGCAGAAGGACGTGGCCCTGATCAGCATCCTCGGGGCCCGCGATGCCGTCCGCGAGGCGCAGATCTACACGACGAGAACCTTCAACTACACGTCCTATGTGGTCGCGACCCTGCTCTTCCTGTCGATCTCGATTCCGCTGACCCGGTACGTCGATTGGTACACGGCCCGTGATCGGCGCCGTCGCGAGCGAGGTTCGGTATGAGCGCGGTCAAGCTCGAACTCGAAGGTGTCCGCAAGTCCTACGGCGATCGCGAGGTGCTGACCGGCGTGGACCTGCGGGTCAACGAACACGAGGTGGCGTGTCTCATCGGTCCGTCGGGCTGCGGCAAGTCGACGGTGCTTCGCTGCATCGACCTGCTCGACCCCATCGACGGCGGACACATTCGACTCGATGGCGTGTCGATCACCGATCGTGGTGTCCGCAGCAACGAGATCCGGCGGCGGATCGGCATCGTGTTCCAGTCGTTCAACCTCTTCGCCCACATGAACGTGCTCGACAACGTCACCCTCGGGCCGCGACGAGCACTCGGTGTCGACAGGGCCATGGCCGAAAAGCGCGCTGTCGAGATGCTCGAGCGGTTCGGGCTCGGAGACAAGGTGCGGGACTTCCCGAATCGGCTCTCGGGCGGTCAGCAGCAGCGCGCCGCCATCGTGCGCGCCCTGATGTCGGACCCCGAGCTGCTGCTGCTCGACGAGGTGACCTCTGCCCTCGACCCCGAGCTCGTCGGCGAGGTGCTCGGCGTGATCCGCGACCTCGCCGATCAGGGCATGACCATGGTCTTGGCAACGCACGAGATGGGCTTCGCGCGCGAGGTGGCAGACCAGGTGCTGTTCATGCACGAGGGTCGAGTGCTCGAGGCCGAGGCCCCCGCCACCCTGTTCGAGAACCCGCGCGAGGAGCGGACCCAGCAGTTCCTGCAGCGCGTACGGGCGGCCGGGCGGCTGTGAGCTCTGTCGAACCGGCTTCGAAGCGCGAGCTCGCAGACCACTTCTCGACCGATCGCATCACCCATCTGTATGCCCTCGCCGATCTCGACGAGCCCTATTGGTCGGCCAGTACCTGGTACCGGCGTGACGGCCTCTACGTCGGGATCGTGTCCGCCGGGAGCGACTGGGAAACCGGATACGCCATGACCACAGACCGGGTCGACGAGGCGCTGGCGTTGATGGTCGAGGTGGGGGAGGGCCTCGATCCCGGTGTGTGGATCACCGGACCGGCCGGGCTCGAAGCTGCATTCGCAGGTGTCAGCGATGTCGACCCCAAGGGGTTCCACCATCGCATGATCCTGCGGCATCCCGATCGCCTCATGGATGATGACGGCTGCCGGCCCCTCGGTTCTGACGATCTCTCAGCGATCAGCGAGCTGATCGACGCGGCTCCTGGGGCTGTGTTCTTCCAGGCGTCGATGCTCGATGGCGGCTGCTGGCTCGGCGTGTTCGAGGCCGATCGCCTCGTAGCCATGGCCGGCACCCACGTGGTCTCCGACCACTGGGGCGTGGCCGCGATCGGAGGGGTGCTCACGCACCCGGATCATCGAGGGCGCGGCCTTGCCGCTCGCACCACCTCGGCGGTGGCGCTCCGCCTTCGGGATCGGGTCGATCTCATCGGGCTCAACGTGGCAGCCGACAATCGCGTTGCGGTGCGGCTCTACGAACGACTGGGTTTCGTGGCCGCCATCGACTTCGAGGAGATCGAGCTCCGCTGAGACTCCGGATGGCTCGCGGGTCGGATCTGCGGGTTCGTGTCTCAGCCCTGTCGGCGGAGGGTTCGAGCGATCGCAGCGCCGATCAGAGCCGCGGCGAGCGCACTGCGGGCCTTGTCCCGCGGTGCCGGCGTGGCAGGGGGCACCGGATCGCTGTCCCGACGATCGAGGAGCTCGCGAGTCGCGTCGAACTCCGCCCCGAGCAGGACGCAGAACGACGTGACCTGCAGGAAGATCATCAGCATCGTCAGCGTGACGAGGAGCTCGGTACCGCCCGCGGAGTCTCCCGAGAGAGTCGCGAAGTAGATGGAGAGCAGTCCGGTGGCGATGACCCACAGGACGGTCGCGGCGACCGAACCCCAGGTGATCCAGCGAAAACGGTGCCGTTCGGGACGGTCGGGTCCCAGGTGGTACAGGATCGACAGCGACGCGGCCATGAAGAGCACCATTCCGGGGAATCGGAGCACCCCGAGAGCGACGCGGCCGAAGGTCCCCATCTCGGCTGCTGCCAGAACCGGTGGAAGCGCTGCGAGGAGGAACATGGCCGAGGCCACGACGACGATGGCGCCCCTGTGAAGAGGTAGCTGACCCCTCGGAGGGCGACGAAGCCACGGGTCTCGCGGAAGCCATAGATCCGGTTGAGTGCGGCGATGAGGTGCTTGATGGCTGCAGACGCACTCCACAGCGCAACCAGCAGTCCGACGACCATCCCCACACCCAACGCTCCGCTGTTGGCGCCGGCGATCTCGGTTGCCTGTTCGACGACGAAGCTTCGCAGCCCGTCGGGCAGACCGGAGAGGCTGTCGTTCAGCTGGTCGGGCACATCGACTGGGTCGGCCGCCAGCCCGTACACCGAGATGAGGGCTCCGAGCGCAGGGAACAGAGCGAAGAACCCGAAGAAGGCGATGCCGGCGGCAGAGACGGGAACGACGTCTTGTTTGAGGCCGTCGCGCAGCTCGGTGACGAACGTTCGCAGGTCGCGCACCTCTGGATGTCTACCAACAACCAACCGCGTCGCCGACGTCGACAGCGACAGGTCGTGCCCGCGGGCCACACTGAGGAGGGCGTGGGCACTGATGAGAACCACCCGGGGGAGCGGTACCTGATGGGAGCAACGCACGAGGAACTGGTCGACAGGGCCCGCGAGGTCGCGCCGTCGATCGCTCGCCGGGCACAGGCCACCGAGGCTGCACGTCAACCGCTCGACGAGACGATCGCCGAGCTGATAGACGCCGAGCTGTTCTCGATTCTGGTCCCGAAGCGCTGGGGCGGTCACCAGGCGTCGATCCACACACATCGCGTCGTCACCGAGATCATCAGCGAGGCGTGCGTGTCCACGGGGTGGAACTTCGCGTTCTACAGCGGCCACAACTGGATGGCGGTGAAGTACCCCGAGCAGACCCAGGAGGAGCTGTTCGCCGACAAGGGCTATGCGCTGATCCCGGTCACCACGGCTCCTGCATTGACGGTCGAGCCGGCTGACGGCGGGATGAGCATCTCAGGTCGGGTGCCCTGGGGCTCCGGCATCGTCCACGCGGAGTGGGCGTGCATCGGGGGAGCGGCGGCAGATGGGACCCGGTACCAGTTCATCGTCCCGGTCGAG
>Ga0114932_10001136_pt1 | contig 31185 bp, 19 predicted proteins | sample 2SBtaG_2_FD_87286 | JGI IMG/M metagenome (GOLD analysis project Ga0114932, IMG submission 87286) | Deep subsurface microbial communities from Kolumbo volcano to uncover new lineages of life (NeLLi) - 2SBTROV12_ACTIVE470 metaG | ecosystem: Environmental > Aquatic > Marine > Volcanic ...
TGTTAATTTAACTCGATATAATTTTGCTGGCATATTAAAAATTAAGTTTCAATGTCTTATGAATAAAACTTAATATATTACTTTAAATAATCGTCAATACAAGTGTGACGGAGTACTAGTATTAAGTATAGAAGTGGTTGCACATAATTAGAACATAGTAATAGTCTTTTTTATCGAAATGAACAAAGTAAATAAACAGTATTCTTAATTTTGAATTAATAAAAAGCCTTACACTTGTTAAAACGCTGACTTTTACACAATCATTCGCTAGACTTTAGGAATTCGGTTCAAGAGCCCTAAGGATGAATTCTCAAAACTTAAATACCAGCAAGTACATTCCCATCAATGACTATGGCATGATTGGTGATTTGCACAGCATCGCATTAATCAGCCCAAGAGGAAGCATCGACTGGTGCTGCTTACCGTTTTTTGATTCCTCTAGTGTATTTGCGTCTATTCTGGATGCCGATAAGGGTGGTAGATTCACCGTTTATATAAAAGACTACACAACATCCCATCTAACCTATCTGACGGACACAAATATATTATCGAATACTATGGTGGGCCCTGATGGAACCATAGAAATCGTTGATTACATGCCTATAGCATCTGAGCATTCCGCGAGGATCAGCCCGGAAGAAGCAACAATTTGTCGACACATCGAATGTAAAAAAGGGGTTAATGTACGTGTTCATCTTCTTTTTGACCCACGCCCCGAATATGGTGAGTCATGCAAGCTGGAGTTGAACCAGCACGGCGCTAAAGTAATTAATCATAATATTTCTCTGGCATCCACTCACCCCATTAAATGGGATGAAACCACACAAAAAGGAGAAATAATCCTTAGTCACGGTGACAGTGCGCGTATCGTACTCTGTTATAACACTAATCTGCTTCATTCGGAATTAGAGTACTGGAGTGATCAGCAATTATTCAATACTCGACGTTATTGGGAAACCTGGCTACACCAGTGTTTATACAAAGGGCGCTGGCGCCGTATGGTTGAACGTTCTGCCCTGACGTTGAAGTTATTGACTTATCAGCCTTCAGGTGCAATTCTTGCCGCACCCACCACTTCATTACCAGAAAGTCTTGGTGGCGGTCGTAACTGGGACTATCGGTTTAGTTGGTTAAGAGACTCGGCGCTGATTCTCAACGCACTGTTACCACTTGGTTTTGTTGATGAAGCAAAAGCCTATGTGGAATGGGTCATTAGCATCAAGCCTGATAAACAGCGACCACTGCCGATACTGTACAGTATCGGCGAAATAGACAGAACTGAAGAGATAGAGCTGGTAAATCTTGAAGGATACATGAATTCAAGCCCGGTACGTATTGGTAATGCCGCATGCGACCAAGTGCAACTCGATGTCTACGGAGAGATTATCGATTGTTTGTTTATCTATTGTATCTACGGTCATCCACCATCCAATGAGATTTGGGAATATGTCGAAGAGCTGGCGGAACGAATTTGCATAGAATGGCAACAGAAGGACGAAGGAATTTGGGAAGTCCGCGGTGAAAAACAACATTTCACGTATTCTAAACTAATGTGCTGGATCGGATTGGACCGCGCACTTCGGATTGGCAAGGATTATAATTTCCGTGGTAATTTCAATCGTTGGAAACAAGAACGAAATCGTATTTTCAAATTTATACTCGAAGAATGTATTGATCCTGATAAACAATATCTAACCCAAAGCCAGGATAATAAAGTCGCGGATGCAAGTAACCTGCTTGCAATTACCCTCAGTTTTCTACCGGCCAATCACCCACTAATGATCAATACCGCGACTGAAACTGTAAACCAATTGACCCAAAACAACATGGTATTCCGCTATCTCAACGATGACGGCCTGGATGGCGAAGAAGGTACTTTCAATATATGTACATTTTGGCTCGTTGAGGCCCTGGCAATGCAGGGAAAATTTAAAGAAGCAGAAGAAATATTCAACGAAATGCTGGATCGATCAAGTCACCTTGGATTATATGCCGAACAAACACAGTTAGAAGGCAACGTGGCACTAGGTAATTTTCCTCAGGCTTTTAGTCATTTGGGCTTAATTAATGCGGCGGTGACGCTGAATAAAGCTACGGGTATTAAATAAACAACTGATCTGATGTCCAATGTTACGACTGCAGTCTGAATACTGATCTAAACTCCATCGGCTATTGTCTTCACCTTAGCCAGACCAGTTCATGCTAAATCTAAGCCCATGACAGTCCGACCTTACGAACCACGAATATTGCCACTAATGGCAAAAACAGACCAAGCGCTATGGACACAATAATTAATTCTCCCAACTGGCTATAATCTGCAGCCACCTGAAGCTGGTTGCTATTGACGTCACGTACCTCGCGCGTCACGGTATAAATCTGATTTAAATATTTGGTGCCCAGTTGCGATAAGGACAAAGCCAGATTGGTAAAAGATGCCATCACGGCGAAAAAGGTTGCTTTCAGATTAGCTGGCGCTGAATTTGCTATCCAGGCGAGCATTGGAATCATCGCGATCTGTCCTAAAGGTGATTCAAGCGCGGTATTTACCAACGCAATAAACTGTGCATCAACAATTCCTCCAGTAACCATTGCAGTCCATTCATGCATGCCATAAAACATGCCTAGAAAGGGTAAAGCTAACAGAGTTCCGGCTACTGTCAATGCGACGATGACATAAGCTATCGAATGTTCAGCCATAAATCGTCGAAAAACAAACATACCACCCAGTGTCAGTACACTTCCCATCAACGACAGAATCGAGAAAAAAAGCTGGTCAAACTTGAGATCGTCGATCATCCACCAGGTCATTCCCGGTCCCGGGGTTGGTATAGCTCGAAATACAAATATAATAATCGCCGTACCCACCAGAGTCCGGCGCGCATTCTCGTCAAGTTCCCGTGTTAACTTTACAATGAGGAAAATAACAATTGCCATGGATCCCAAAAAAATGACTTCCTGGTTATAGATGTAATCACTGAATCCCATCGTCAGGGTAAATGCAATAAAAACCAGGCTGCCTCCAAGAATCCACCAGTTAGGACTGACTTTCTCAATATTTTCATGCAGGTGCCTATCGATTTCTTCACGGCTGACACCCTTCGCCAGCATGCGATGCAAGTTTTTGTGTTTGATGATCCGCGCCAAAAAAACCCCGACTACTGAAATCAACGGAATAATCAGTGCCATGGTATAAATATCACTATATATCTGCACCTTTGCCAATTCAGGCAGATTGTCTATATCACGAAACAGGAATAGATTCACTCCAGCGACCAGTACCGAACCACCTATAATGGCAACTCGACCCAGGGTCTGCATGGTGGTATGCATCAGTTTTAGCTTTTCTGCATTTATAGCATCGCCATTTTCTTCAAAATGTGGCACTGCTTCAACCGTCATGGCATCGGCGACAGCATCCTGAATCACGTAACCCACTGGAGCTAACAAGGTGCTGAGTACGAACCAGGCACCAGCCGACATGACACCTGTCATGACTTCGCGGTGGGCTAACAAGCCGACCATAATTATCAAACTCACCGCAATGAGGCTCGCACCCAGATAGACCAGGAAACTTTTCCAGCGCCAGATCAGATCGACCAAGTGGCCGATCGGCATTTTTAATGCCCATGGAATATTGGCCCAAAAACCCAGAGCAACTAAAAATTCGGCTGAAAGCCCGAGATAGTCTTTGACAAAAAATGTTCCGACTATCGCTGTCAGTCCAGAAATTCCGGCCGCCATGTATACCATTAATGGTGGCAAATAAGACCAGCGTAACTCGCGACCCAGTTCGTAAAGGTTACTATCCAGCCATTGGTTTATTTTAGTTAACATGAATAATACGATTATTTGTCTACTAGATTGGCCTGCTTAAGTTTGCTGATTATATTTGCCAGTTCTTTGTCATTGTATGCTCGCACTGGCACCTTGCCCCAGACGGGTGCGGGCCAGGCCAAGTCGGTCTTGTAACGTACAACATGGTGAATGTGTAATTGCGGAACCTGATTGCCAAGTGCAGCTATATTGAGTTTATCGCCTGCAAATATTTGCATTAATTTTTCAGCCAGATCGCATGATTCTTGGATTAATTGATCCTGGTCCAGCTTGGATAACTGGTAAATTTCCTGAATTTCCGGTCTGTCTGGCACCAGGATAAACCAAGGATAATTCGCATCATTGACGAGCAACAGATAGCAAAGCTTAAAACGACCAATGACCAGGCTATCGTTTAATAACTGCGGGTGAATGTCGGCCATTGTGAGTCTACATTAACAGGTCATAGCGATCACATCACTATGATATCGACCACAGCTTTTCCCCTAATCAGTCGTCAAGGTCAGTTTCGAAACGGACAGTTTTCCATTTGCTTCTGATGTTGAATTAACATCCAATAAAAATATTCGATCAGGGTTTAATCCTTTTCCGATAAGGAACTCCCGAATATTACGGCTGCGTGATTGCGCAAGAGCGCGCATTTGGCTTATATCCACCGGCTTTTCTGAGAAAAGTTTCTTTTCCGCCTCGGCTATTGTCTCGGAAGAATTCAGTTCTTGTGTAATTATTTCAGAATCCAGTTCCATTTCTTCCACACTTCCAAGTTTTTGATGGTAGGACAACAAAAGATGTCGTAAATATTGTTCTTCGCTTATCGAAAAGTCCGCTTTAGCCAATTCTTCTTTATCACCATCCAGTTCTTCGAAGAGCTCTTTTTTCCTCGCCAGGGACAATTTATCCCGAAACTGTTTTTCGGCATCGACGCGCGCATCCGATGCTGTCGCCACACCCTCTATTTCAAGCCGCAGGGCTGGCCGCTCTGCTAATGCGTCAGAGATTTTTCCTAATTGTTGTTTTTGTCCATCTCCCAGTTCCTGAACACCAGCTTCAAATTCTACTTTATCAAGCTCATCTCCACCACCGATTAGATTCCCCAAAGCTGCGAATGGCGCAGTAACAATCTTTGTTACCATATTGACCAGCACATCTCCGACAGTATCCCAAATACTGAATTTGGGGTCTTTTAAACTCCCTCGTAATGGCAAATCCAAATCGATAACACCGTCAGCATCCTTCAAAAGCGCAATGGCCAATGACAAAGGCAGAGACACTGCGTCAGGACTGTCTACCTCATCACCCAAAGTCAATTGATTAATCACAATTTTGTTCTCAGCAACGAGCTTTTGCCTATCTACTTTATATTTCAGGTCAACAGACATCTTCCCTTTTTCTATTTTATATCCCGCGTATTTACCTGAATATGGAGTCAAACTGGTCAAGCTGAGATTTTTAAAATTAAATGCTATATCCGTTAATCTTTGCGGATTAAGTAGATTGACACGACCATTTATAACTACTGGCGCGGTCTTGTCTGCTCTACCCTTCAATTTAATCTTTGTTGCACGTGCCTTCTTTTCGGTAGAAACTCCAACAATAGTTCCATTTAAACGAGTCAGTCCTGTAGAAAATTTAGGCTTCAACGACCTGTCCGCAAACATTGCAGATGCATTCTTGACGCGAACAGTTTTTATCTTTACAACTGCATCCGCTTCCTTTGCCGACGCACTTTTCTTCTTTGCTGGAGGTTTTTTGTTATCGGGTTTTCCGGAAGCAAATACCCGAGAGATATTGGTTGTACCATCAGGATGAATGATGAATCGAACATAGGCTTTGTCAGCGACAACCTCATTGATCGATACACTCATTGGCTTCAGATCAAAGTCTATCCCATTAAATTTCAGTGCCCGCCAATCAAATAGCTTAACCTTTTTACTCTTATCCTGACCGACAAAGTCCTCGATACTGGCATTACCGTTAAATGCCAACTGCGGGTTTGACTGCTCGTCCAGCTTGAAATCCACTTTTCCTTTTACCAATGCAACCCCTTTACCGAATTCGAGCTTGGTTACCGGATCAATATACGGCTGAAAATCTGTAAGATCGAGCTTGAGATCCAGATCTACGTCCGTTGATACCGGCTTTAAACCGAGCTTACCATTTACTTTTAAATGGCCACCTTCATTGACTGCAGCCTCCATGACCAAGGGTAATGCACCTTTCAAATCCGAGGAAATATCCTTCAATGTGGCCCCAAATGGGGAAAATCTTAATTTTACAGGTGTCGCCAGGGATCGATCCTCAAAAAGAATATTATATTTAGACAGCGCTAATTCGCTGATTTTTACTTGCCAATCTGATCCGGAATCGGATGCTTGAGCCGACGGTTCTACTTTGGCATTGAGCGTGGCGTCTGCTGAATCAGGTTTCGATTCCTTAATTTTTTCCTGTTCAGGCTGTTTGGCCGGTGTTTCAGCTTCTGTATTATTATTTACCTTAGAATCGCCCATAGCGAATAAAGATTTAAAATTCATTTCTTTATCTGGATTCACCCACATATGTATTCGAGCCGCATCTGAAGTGATCGATTCAATAAGGAATTCTTTTTTCTTTACGTCGAGATTGATGCCATTTATAGAAAATACTGGAATATCGATAACCGGCTCACTCATATTTTTTGCTGAAAGTTTAAAGTTTTTCAGAGTGTAATTGCTATCTGACAGTTTCAATTGCAAGCCATCGCCTGGCATTGCAAACTCATACGCAGCATTAAATTCAAAGGCACCGTCACTGATTTTAAACTGAACCTGATCCTGCAGATATTGCCAAAGCAGCAATGGTTTAAACCCTGAAAGTTTTATTTGTCCAGTAGAATGCAAAGGCACAAGACCGATAGAACCAGTCCAGTCCAGAGATCCACCACTGGCAAAATCCGTCGAAAACTGATGTTGTGCGCCTTTTTCAACATAAGTCGTAAATTTTTGAATCTGAAAATCTATGGGTGATATTTCAGTTATAAAAGGAGTGGGATGCGTAAAATCACTAAACGCAACTTGTCCGTTTTGGATATCCAGTTTTGAAATCCACAAACGTACCGGTTCGCTATCGCCTTCATCCGTAGTTTCTCTTTCTGTATCCGAACCCGAAGTCAGGTCGTCAAAATTAAATTTTCCGTTCTTTTCGATATCGACAGAAACGTAAGGAGCGACCAATTTGATATCACTGAAGGTGATGGCTTGTTTCAATATCGATTCTGTCTCGAAGTCTATATACAGTTGCTCAAAACCTATGAATTTATCCCCATTCTTTTTGTTTATTTGCAAGCCTTTCAAATCGACTTTAAAAAGAAACGGATTGATGTTAACTTCTTCGATTGCGCCTTCCCTACCGATATTCTCCTTAAGTAATTCGGGTAATTTCGATTTGATAATATACGGAGCAATCCAGAATCCGGTCACGGCATACAACAAAACCAACACTGTGATTATTAGCGCAGGCCGTTTCAACCGCTTTAACCAGCCAGATACATTATGACTTACCATTAGTAGCTTCCTTCATCCGCCAAAACCCTCAGTTTCCTGGTGACTTATAACTATCCAGGATATTTTAGGTATTATGCTGACAATTCCTTTGTTCAATCAAGTATAACAGCAACGAATCTGGAAAATTTGTAGAGGAAGACGTAAGTGATAAACTGACAGGGCATCTAGAATTATGATATTGAGGCAAAAAATGGATTTTACAGCAAATTTCGACAATGGTGGGTTGAACAGGCTAATAAACACTCCCTGTCTCGACAACTATTCACACCACCAAATAAAATTGTAGCAATAAACGCATCCACTACTCAGTCAGTGGGGGCAAGCCATTGCCCGCTGAGAGACGCGCTACTCCTTTTATGCTCTGCTGCAACAAGGCTGTTACAGAAACCCAAACGATCATCTGTCGCTGAATAGTCACCAATTCAAGTGTGAAGGAGTACTACACTGCCGTAAAATCAAATCGCATATTGTCATTCGGTTCCTGTATAAAATATCCCTGAACAGCATCAACCTCGAGATTCCAGAGCATAGCCAGGGTATCGGCATTTTCCACTGATTTTGCGATTGTTTTTATATTACAGGTCTGCGCGGCCAGTTGAATCTTTTCGATAGTTTTTACATGTGCCGGTTTACCTTGCAGACCACGGGAAAAGGTACCGTCAATTTTTATGAAGTCTACGGGTAATTCTCTGAGTTCGTCAACGGAGAATGCACCAAATCCAAAGTGATCGAAGGCTATTCGACAGTTAAGACTGGAAACTTGGTCTATGAAAAGTTTCACTCTGTCCGGGTAATTTATAAACTGTGAATAGTCGATTTGAAATACCAATAAATACCCATCTATTTTCGCTGTTTTCAAATAGTAAACCAGGCATTTCATGAGTTTTTCACTATTTAGCGAATAGCCGGATACTTTCAGAAAAAAATTTCGCTTTTTTTTCTGTTTGACAGAACGTTTAGCGAGTTCAACGGTTTGTTGTATGACCCACTGATCGATATAGCTTATCAAACCCGTGTTTTCCGCAATGGGAAGGAAGCGATCCGGTGACAGATTTTTGCCGCTGCGATCTATCATACGTAGTAGAATCGCATAGTTTTCTTCGCCATATTGTTTTAAGTTTACGATCGGCTGATAAACAAGTCGGAACCGATTTTCCTTTAATGCAGCACTTATTTGGTCTTTATACTTGGATTGTTCTTCCAAAACATCAAAGGAAGTGGCCAGAGTTTGGTAAATTTGAACCTGATTTCCGTCACCCATTTTAGCTTTGACACAGGCTTGTTGAGTCCGAGCAACAAGTTCCTTGGTATTTGCAATATGGGTCGACCAAAAACAAATACCGATACTGCACTTCAATTGAAAAAATTGAGATTCATCTTCGACCAGACTCTCGGCGATGGTGTACCTAAGGTGTTCGGCAAACGGAGCAACGGTTTTGGGAGAATATCGGGTAGAAAAAAGTGCGAACACATTACTACTAAAATTACCGATAATGTCGGACGGTGAGCATCTTGACAGTATAATATTCGCCACGATAGACATATAACGAGATTGAAACTCGTCTCCTGATTCCGGGGCTGATTTGTAGTGGTCAATCTCAATGAGCGCAAGCGCCACGTGTTCATTTTGGTTAAGCAAATAGACTTGCTCATCGAGATACAGAAGGAATTCTTCTCGATTCAGGATGTAACTTGGTGCTATTTTCTGCAATCTGCTATCGTTGAGAATCTCCGGATTTTTTTTAGGAAACTTCAACAGCTCCGATTTACCCGTTGCTTTAAGCAAAGAGTTTTTACGTTTTAATTCTTTTTCAAGAATCAGTGTATTTATTTCGCGCACTACTGCGAAAACAATTTGCTTTGAATTGGTTTGATGTATCAGATCACGCAAATTCACGTGAGCGGAGATTACCGAAGGGTCCGGCGATTCTATCGCAAATAATCCGATGCAGGGTATCTTCGAAATAGAAGCCCTGGTGTGATCATTGAAATTAATTTGCGACCCACCAAAAAGATCAGCATCGATCAATAAAAGTGAAGAGTCTTGCTTTGCTTCATTACCAACTTCTTCCATAGAAGTCGACACTATAGACACTGGCAATGCGGTATCATCAAAATAGTGCTGAAGCGATTTAAGATGACTGTTGCCTATATCGACAATGTATACGATAAGCTGGTTTTTGATTAAATCTTTTTTCAATCCGTTTTATTTTTTGCAGGCTAAGACCCTGAAACCAAGGGTTTGCAGATAACGAGTGAATAGTGACAGAAACTCGGGCTAATTTCCAGTAACATTTCCAGTTTGAAATTAATCGTTTTGACCGATTGCTTGACTGTCATCCGTGCGCCAGAACGATATTTTCCGGCAGGGAGGAGAATACTATATCGAATTCTTTGGTTTTCCGAAGTTTGTAATAACAATGAGTTCCTGTATTTTTTAGTATCTAAAAATACATCAACCAGTGAATAATTTTCAGCTAATTTTTCTACGCCGTAATAGATAAAACGCTCGTTCGATGTTGGCTGTTTCCACCGTGTTATACCCAATTGGAGCGGAACTCTTGGATCATTACAGGCAATAATTTCTCCAATCGGAAAATCATTCGTATCGAGTTCAACCAGTATGTGATTGGCCAGTCCGGAAATCAGAACATCGCACAAAATACGATTAGATTCTTTATTTCGGGATTTCTTTTTCCCCCAAATTTCTTCTGCTGCCGTCTTCTGGTATAGATTCACGTTAGTTTTTTTGCGTACTGACGGTGATGCAGAACGAGCGCCATTTGTAAGGCGAGATTGTGCCATTTTTAGGTTATCCAGAGGAATCAATTCAAAATCGGGAGAATTGATCCAATCTGAAGTGGCATTCTCTCTCTGAACAGGCTCCAGAGCCGTTTCCACACATAGGGATGACACAATTTCGTCCATACCTACAGATATTTCTGTATTCTCTATAACATTTGAGGTGTCAGGACTATCAGGCTTGCCCAAATGATGCATCAAACGGGAAAGCGACTTTTCCCCGAAATCTTCATTTACACACTTTGACGAAGATCTAATGGCAGAAATTTTTTCAAACATCTTTTCCAGCTTGATATGCAGTATAAAATCATCCCTGATATCGTATTTATTTACACCTAAAGCTGGCGAATTTGCATCATTGAGATTAATAACAACAGTACCAGACCCTTCGGTTTCAAAATCTTGCTGCTGCAAATCGAGATCCTCAGATGATAGTTCCAACAAGCGAAACAAGCTATCCATTTCGGTTTGAGTGTAACTGTATGGATTCGAAACTGAAAACAAAGCAGTTTTTATAACAACATTACTAATTGTCGATTCATTTGATGCGCTCGCCATGTCATCATGGACGACAATATCTAGTAAGTTGTATTCTCTGGCTTGTCGGTAAAAAGATTTCACCATGCTCCATAACTTCGGAGAATGAGGTTCCGACATCTGCGAAATACGCAGTAACGAATGGCTAATCGATTGCAAGGCACGATGGATGACGCTCGCCTGTTCGAAAGTTGAAAATTCTTCTAACATCGAATTCCCGGCGATAATTTTATACCCGGTTGCCAGTTCAGAATGCAATTTAGAAGTAAGCTTGGCAATTTTCCGGAGCTTCCTCGGTAAAGGAAATTCCGAAACTGTGATGTATGATTCCAGATAAGCTGACTGTATGATTAAAACCGGTCTGAATAATTCCAAAATCTGAAAGCGCAGCCCTATATCAATATCGAGCCGGTTTAGGGATTGCAGAGTCGAATATACGCTTTTGGATGATTCCATTTTATCGTCATCCGGCAGCTTGTCCAGCCACGCAGAAACAGCCGATGGCTCTAACTCAAATGGAATACCTAATGTCTTGCTTGTCTGATTTGCTACAGATTTTTCTATTACCATGATGCAGCCATGTGAGTTAATTTCTAATCCACTGGCTTGCTATCTAAAGCACCTTAAGTGAAGCCCTATGGAATTGTAATGTGGTGTCATTGCCAAGATCTATAACTTGGAAGTGTTCCAGTCGACTTCGACAAAATCTATCAGCTGAAACGTATCAAGAGTCGTAACACGTCTTTCACCTTGGAAAAATAACTACGAATACGCCTATTTCGCGTGCGGTTGATTTATCGTAATGTCGCTAAATTAGTAATAAGTTTAGTCGAGTATGGTGCAAATACCAGTCGTGCTTTTAGGTTTTAATGGGTGATAGATTCCGTCGTAAAATGGTCGGCGCTTTAGTATACGAGCGCCGAATTAGGTGCGCGTGTCAAACGAATGCCACCAGGCAGGTGACTGATTGTCGGTGGATATATTCGTCAGTACTCGATTGAAGAAGCATTAGCAGGCTGTCCGAAAATTGAATCTATCAGAAGAAGAAGTTGTAAGTTCATTTATAGAGTGATGGGAGCACTATTCTCCAAAGCCATTCTAAATGGGCAATTTATAAGGTAGGTCTGCTTGTTCGCGAACAAATCGGGGTAACAAATAACCCGGCGTGTTTTTTCTTAAATTTTCCTGTAATTCATTACAATACTTTTCAGTGACTTCAAAATGAGTATTACCAGTAGACTTATCCAACATATGCAGGTAATAAGGAAATATCCCTGAATCAAACGCCTTTTCGAACAACTCAGTTAGAGTCTCAACACTGTCATTTACACCTTTTAACAACACCGCCTGATTAAACACCGGGATAAAATAACTGCGAATTAACGAAATCTTGTCGACTACAGATTGATCAATTTCGTTCGGGTGATTGATATGCACAACGATAACAGGTTTTAGCCTGGATAACGATAATCCGGTTAACAGTTCACTATCAATTCTTGAGGGTAATACCACTGGCACTCTGGAATGGATACGTAATCGAGATATATGTGGAATTGCTTCTATTTGACTAATTAATTCCAGAATCTTTCCATTGGATAAAACCAGGGGATCGCCACCACTCAATATAATTTCAAAAATATCGGGTTGAGATTCAATATAACGTAATGCCACAGCTAGTTTACCAGGATTGACCGAGTGATTGGAATAGGGGAAATTCTTTCTAAAACAGTACCTGCAGTTAATTGCACAATGGCCAGTGGTTATGAGTAATGCTCGGCCAGAGTATTTATGCAGTACACCCGGTACAGCCGCTGCCTCAAGATCACCCACCGGGTTATCGGTAAATCCTGGAGCAACTGTCAATTCTTCGTTTAACGGTAAAACCTGACGCAGCAAAGGATCATTGATATTCGCTTTTTCCATTCTGGAAGCAAATGCTCGGGTTACTCTAAGAGGAAACATAAGTGTTTGCTTTGGAGCAGCCAATATTTTTTCCAATTCAAGATGAACCATTAAGGATTCGGCATTGACAAAAGACTGGCCAAGCTCTTGTTGCCATGAAGATCTGTAACCCGTGGACTTATGGATGAATTCACTCATTAGGTAATGGAGACTGGTTTCTATCAGAGAAAACCTTCATTATAATGAATTGCTGAATCTAACAGTACTTGTATATGAGGTCTAAATGGCGAACTACAGCACCAACGAATTCAAGGGCGGTTTAAAGGTCATGCTGGATGGCGATCCTTGCTCAATTTTAGAAAATGAATTTGTGAAACCAGGCAAAGGACAGGCATTCAGTCGCGTCAAATTCCGCAATTTAAAAAATGGCCGGGTGATTGAAAGAACCTTTAAATCGGGGGAATCTATCGAAGGCGCTGATGTTGTCGAATGCGATATGCAGTATCTGTACAGTGATGGAGAATTCTGGCATTTCATGGTTGAAGATACTTTCGAACAACATTCAGCCGATGCTAACGCTGTTACCGATGCGATCAAATGGCTAAAAGAACAGGACATCTGTACGGTGACCTTATGGAACAATAGTCCTTTGTCAGTAACGCCGCCAAACTTCGTGGAACTGCGGATTACAGAGACCGACCCCGGCGTTCGGGGCGATACATCCGGTGGTGGTGGCAAGCCTGCTACTCTGGAAACCGGCGCAGTGGTACGTGTTCCTTTATTCGTACAAACTGAAGAAATAATTAGGGTCGATACGCGTAAGGGAGAATATGTGGGACGGGTTAAAGACTGAGAGTATTACATAGAAAGCTGTATTGAATGCCTGCACTTAATAGATCTGGTTTGAGCGGGGGTAAATCATTGATTGTTGACGATTCAATCAATCTCCTCTACAACTGCCGTTATAAAAGGTACACTTTATGAGTACCGATTGGCCCCCTGACTGCAGCCACGCGTTATTAATAGAAAGAGCCAGGATGTTATCCACAATTCGAGACTATTTCCAGCAGGAAAAGGTATTAGAAGTGGAAACACCATTACTCAGGCATGCCGTTGGAACAGATCCGGCCCTGGAGTATTTTTCCACTTCCCTGAACTACACCGGGTCAGAGCAATATCAGCAACTGTATCTGCAAACATCGCCTGAGTTCGCAATGAAACGAATGCTGGCTGCTGGAAGCGGGTCTATCTATCAGATCTGTAAAGCATTTAGAAACGGAGAGGCTGGCCGTTTTCATAATCCTGAATTTACTATCCTTGAATGGTACCGTGTAGGATATAAACTAGACGATTTAATGCAAGATGCCGATCGCTTATTGCAAGTATTATTGTCTTCTTTGACCTTAGACCCTACAGAATCTATTAGTTACACTCAAGCATTTGAACGTTATTGTGGCCTCAACCCTCTAGTCTGTGAAATTTCTGATTTTTCCAATTTCGCGCAACAAAAGGGAATGGTTGAGGCCAACAGTCTATGTGGCAATAATCTAACACTCTGGCAGGAATTTTTATTCAGCCATTGTGTCCAACCCTCTTTGGGTAAAAACCGATTGTCTCTGGTTTTTGATTATCCACCTGAACAGGCTGCGCTTGCGCGCATAAAGCGAGGCGTATTCAATGTTGCTGAACGCTTTGAAATATTTCTACACGGAGTGGAACTGGCAAATGGATTCCACGAATTGGCAGACCCGCAGGAACAGAGCTCACGCTTAGACCAAGATTTAGCCATGCGAAAATCCAGAGGTCAACGAATACCACCAAAAGATCTTAAGTTTATTGCCGGATTGATTGCAGGACTTCCTGATTGTTCCGGTATCGCGCTTGGATTAGACCGATTATTAATGTTGATGGCCGGAGCCGATTCAATCGAACAAGTGCTGAGTTTTTCTGTCAACCGAGCATGAAACCTAAGTCTCAAAGGAGCGAGGATTCAATAATATACGAATCTTGACTGGTCTTATTGTCCGTCTTCTGCGTTGTAGCAACAGTTGCGTAGCCCTGCTATGCGCCTGTTGCTTCGCCTTCTAGACAAACAATAATCCTGCGTCATTCTTTCGCATATTATTAAAACCTCGCTCCTAAGAAATTTTATTTAAACAAGGTTTCTTGCGGCAAGACCTATAATCGATGTTATTCTTTTTTCAAGAGTAACACTCGTGGCGGGGTTTGGATTGTTATTTGGAACGATAGTGTCCGACGACCAACTCAAAGCGGTATATTATAAATTATCAAAATTCATTAATCTGATTATGCCTTCTAAATTGCGCAATTTATTCCAACCACCATCACTGCGCAGATTTGTAGTTCTTGGCTTAACTCTGGCTATTTTTCCACTCCTTGTCGCACTGTATTCCGCTGTTTATTCGATGGATACATTGACTAGAGTCAGTCGAATAACGGTCTATCGTGCTGTAAACGTCACCAGGCAGAGCCAAATTTTGCTCGAAAAACTCAATGAAATGGAGCGCAGCGCAAGACAATATTTTGTTCTGGAAGATCCTGTCTTTTTCAATGCCTACGAACTTGGTCACGACGAATTTGTAGCGTCTATTCACGGATTGATGGATTTAGTGGGACAGGATGATTTGTGGCGCTCCATGAAGGAACTTGCTGCAGAAGAATTTGAAGTATATAGGGAAATGGTTCTGGTGGAAGCGAGTATCATTGACTCTGGCGATCTCGATGAAGAAGAAAAATACCAACCACTCTACGCAAAACAGGATTCAATATCGCATCGGTTTAAAAAATTAAACAAACTGGTTCATGGCCTGGCCGAGCAAAGTGCGTCACTTGTCAGAGAAGAAGTTAATCATCTTGACAGTTCGTTTGAAGAACTAAAGAAAAACATTGTTGCGCAATCAAGCGTATTACTACCGATATCTATTTTTCTGTTTGTTGTTTTTGTTTATCTGATTATTCGCCCTATCAGGCAACTGGATAAAGCAATACGTGGACTAGGACGGGGGGATTTTGAAACACCAATTCAGGTGCGCGGAACTCGGGATTTCGAATATTTGGGTGGTCGATTAAATTGGCTACGTCAGCGATTAAAACAACTGGAAGAAGATAAGCAAAGATTTTTACGCAATGTGTCACATGAATTAAAAACTCCTTTAGCGGCAATAAACGAAGGAATTGGATTATTGGCAGACGAAGTCGTTGGTGAACTAAACGCCGAACAAACCGACATAGTGGGTATTCTTGACAGTAGCAGTACTAAATTAGATAACCTTATTGAGGACTTACTTGATTTCAGTCAATTACAATCACAAATGGGAGAGTTTACTCGTGAGAATATCGATTTGCGTCGCTTGTTAGGTGCAGTAATTCAGGAATATCAAATTAATTTAAAAGCAAACGATATTAATATAATCCTACGAGTAGAACCGGTTAAAATATATGGTATAACTGAAAAATTCAGGATTATCTTTGATAATTTATTGTCGAATGCAGTTAAATATTGTCACAAAGGAGGAGAAATAAAAATCTCACTAACCCAGCAAGCAGAGTCTGTTCAACTCGATATAGAAGATGACGGCCCAGGTATTGATATTGAAGAACGAAAAAAAGTATTTGATCTTTTTTATCGTGGTCACAGAGCCAGAAAAATCGGAATTAAAGGAAGCGGACTGGGCTTAGCGATTGTGAATGAATGTATTGTAGTGCATCATGGTTCTATTGAAATTAAAGACCCTCGTGCTGGGAAATCGGGTGCTTTTTTTCGAGTTACAATTCCACAGGATTTGCGTAAAGTTAAAAGATGAATCAATTGCAGATAATAATCATAAGTATAATCTTGCTTGTGCAAACAGCATGCAACTACTTAATACCGAAATCGACCCATCCACCAGTCGATGAAATAGTGGGACCACCGAGTTTTATTAACTATGATCTGAAAACCATGGCGCTGTATAGTGGTTACGTAGCGAAATTAACCTCATTTGAACGCGTTATTGAATGTGACAAATTAGTGAGTGGAGAAGCGGGTGATACTAGCAGTATCGGTATTCGTCTTCATACTGCTTTTGTAATGATATTGACTCCAGAATGCGGCGGACCGGAAAAAGCGATAAAGATACTTGAATCTACACAACAAAAGATAATAAACAAAAAGGCATTAACAGGATTATTAGCCTTTCAAACTAATCTCGCGGCAACACTCAGAGATAATCAAATTAATCTGCAAGACATTGAAAGTACTCTGGGTAAAACAAAGCGCAAAAATAGTCGGCTAAAGAATAAATTAACCGCTAAAGATGCTGAACTTAAGCAATTGGAAGCAACTCTGGATGCTCTGAAAAGAATAGAAAAAACTTTTCATCAGCGTAATTGATCTAACGAACAAATGAGCGAATCACAAAAAAGAATTCTTTTGGTGGATGATGACCCAGATCTTCTCAGATTATTATCATTACGCCTTATTGCCGCAGGTTTCGATGTTCATGCAGTCGGAAGTGGCTCAGAAGCATTAACACAACTACCCATATTTCGACCTAATATTGTCATTACCGATCTACGCATGGACGGCATGAACGGCATGGATCTTTTTAGCGCAGTTCACAAACAGCACCCGACCATGCCGGTAATAATTCTTACAGCGCATGGCACAATTACTGACGCAGTGGAAGCGACCAAACAAGGCGTATTTGGCTTTTTGACTAAACCTGTGGATAGCAAAGATATGATTTGCCAGGTCAGCGAAGCACTTAGGCTGAGTGGAGATACTGGGGTTATAATGGATGATTCCGACGCTTGGCGGAGCCAGATTATTACTCATAGCCCACTCATGGAAGATTTGCTCGGTCAAGCCGAAAGGATTGCACAAACAGATGCGAGTGTTCTTATTCAGGGTGAAAGTGGAACGGGAAAAGAACTGCTTGCCAACGCAATCCACAATGCCGGTGCTCGACGGGACAATCCATTTATTGCCGTTAACTGCAGCGCAATTCCTGAAAACCTACTGGAGTCTGAATTGTTTGGACACCGTAAAGGCTCGTTTACGGGAGCAACAAGCGAGCACCCGGGATTATTCCGAGCGGCTGATAAAGGAACCCTTTTTTTAGACGAGATCGGAGATATGCCCAAAGTTTTCCAGGTAAAACTTTTAAGGGCACTACAGGAGAAACGAATTCGCGCTGTTGGCTCCACGGCAGATATTGATGTAGACGTCAGAGTCATTGCAGCGACCCATGTCGACCTGCTAAAGGCCATGGAAAATGGCGAATTCAGGGAAGACTTATTCTACCGATTAAATGTCGTAACACTCGAATTACCCATGCTATCCGAGCGCCGCGAAGACATTCCTATATTAGCCATGCATTTCTTAAAACGGCTGGAATTACAATACGGTGAAAGAGTAAAAGGCTTTTCACCAGAAGCAATGGAGTTATTAGTAAATTTTGAGTGGCCCGGAAATGTTCGCCAATTGCATAATGTAATCGAACAATCAGTCGCTCTATCTACAACACCACTGATTCCATTGACATTGATCCAAAACGCATTGCGAGCAGAAGCTCGCGCCCTACCCTCTCTTCGAGAAGCACGTGATGAATTCGAACGTGACTATTTAATCCGTTTGCTGAAAATGACCAAGGGAAATGTTAGTCAGGCGGCCAAAATGGCAAAACGAAACCGAACAGAATTTTATCGCTTACTCAATCGACATCATTTGGATTCATCACACTTTAAATCGAACTCAGAATAATTAACCCAACTGTTCGTAAAAGAATTGTTTCTCAATTGAAAATAGCATGCAGTTAAAATCCACAAGTTCTGTATATGCAATTCGTTGTTTGCTCAAAGGATTGGCTTTAATAGGACGCCCGGAGATTCGTTGTTACGTTTGGGGTCCGATATTAGCTAATTTTGTAAGCTATATTTTAAGACCGAATTTCGAAACATCTACAACCCGGCAGGCTCTGTCACAGACTGCGAAATGTCAGTCCGAGCTTTCAGAGTTCCTTTCAAAGTTTGACCACATTCACTTATTTCATTTAGACAAACCGTCTCGATAGTATTTTCCAAACCTGTATCAGGCAAAGTGACAGATACTCGCAAAAAATTTGGGGTATATCCACATATATGAAAATGTTTTTCATTTGACGAAGCCGTTGGCTTTTCCCACAATACAGGAAATTCCCGCCCTAAATGTCGCTTAAAGGTTTCTTGCTTCATTGAATGCGCAAGCCTGTGAAGGCTTTGACTGCGCTTTTTTTTATTCTCATTAGAAACCTGATCAGGCATAGAGAATGCCCTAGTTCCTAAACGCGCTGAATAAGAAAATATATGGATTTGTCCAAACCCCAAAGATCGAATTACGTCGAAACTTTCCAACCATTCCTGTTCGGTTTCACCTGGGAATCCAACAATAATATCTGTGGTAATGTTGATGTCAGGAACAGACTCACGCGCTTTGTCTGTAAGCCGCACAAATTCTTCTGTTTTGCAACGTCTTGCCATTCTGCGTAAAACGCTGTCTGATCCACTTTGTAACGGCAGGTGTAAATGAGGCATCAGACGCGGGTTATCAAATAATTCGAAAAACCTCTCAGGCAAAGCCCAAGGTTCCAACGAACCCAAGCGTATTCGTGGAATCTCCGTTTGTTCAAGTATTGCTTTTATTAACCCATATAGGTTGTTGCCAGTATCGCTACCGTAACCGCCTAAGTGAACTCCCGTAAGGATAATTTCATTGATGCCCTGTTTTTGCAATCGACTCACCTGAGGAACAATATCATCGATTGTACGACTTCTTTCTCCACCTCTGGCATGGGTGACAATACAAAAGGCACACCGATATCGGCAGCCGTCCTGTACCTTTATAAAGGCCCGCTGACGTCCTCTGGTAAACAATGAGTTATCATTTATCTCGGGGTGATTTTCTACCCGATTTACTAGTGGAAAACGTTCACAAGTCAGATCTACAAGCTTATCTTTATCCCGATTATCAACCACCAGATCCACACCTGGAAGCGCAGCGGTTTGCTTTGAATTCAGGGTCGAATAGCAACCACTGATTATGATTTTCGCGTTTGGATTTCCACGCTGAAGACGGCGTATCATCTGTCGTGATTTTCTGCCCGCTTCGTTGGTAACTGCACAGGTATTAAGAACAACCAGGTCAGCTTGTTCTACTGTCCTGACAACAGCATAACCCGCTGACTGAAACTTTTCTGCCCAGGATTCTGTTTCAGCTTCGTTTAGACGACAACCCAGGGTATGGAAATTAACTCGCATCGACCAAGATTCAATTAATTAAAAAGTCTCGTAGTGTATCATCGAATCCTCTTATTCAGGACGCCTGTCTTTGTCGATTGATTAATCGTGTTGATGACCACCGACACCGTGCGCATGTCCATGATCGAGTTCTTCTTTCGTGGCGTCACGAACATCAACAATTTCCACGTTAAAATCAAGCACTCTACCTGCCAGAGGATGATTAGCATCCACGTCAATATTAAATTTACCCACTTTCACTACGGTGACCTGGCGAGCCCCTTCCTTAGTTTGAATAGTAACCACTTGCCCCGGGGTTAGTTTTTTCTTTTTAGGTTGCTGGACATATTTTATGGGTATTCGCTGTTTCAGTGTTTCGTTACGCAGTCCGTAACCATCCACAGGTTCAATAGTAACATTGAATTTCTCAGCGATATCGCGACCATTCATTGCAGTTTCCAGACCAGGAATGATGCCGCCAGTATTATGTATATACATGACAGGGTCGCCGTCGAAGGAATCTTCAATCAACGTATCATTCTCATCGCTGAGACGATAATGAAATGTAACAACCTTATTGGATTCAACCTTCATTAACTACACTCTCATTTAAACTTGTTCGTTATTCGTTGTGCGCCTGTTCTTATTTAGTGACCTGTAAAACGCATGAGAAAAATTTTATTCTTCGCTAAACAATCCTGCAGTGAATTTAAAAACACCATTTAATACGGCATCTGACCTTGAAAATTACCGGGTGGGTCATATTGACAAACAAGGTAAGTCATATCCGCTCTGGATGCGGTACCACACCCGACCCTACGTGTATTACGCCAGATCATTTGTGTATAGTGGCCACATTTCATCCAATGACCCTTGCAAATATCAGGAAACCGCTGACCATAAACAAAAAATCGTTTTTCCGAACCCCAGGCATTGATCATTTCAGTTTGCGAATACGCGCCACTCGTCCCCGCCCATATATTTTCTCCATAGCGACTGGAACTGTGCTCCATAGTACCCGTTCCTGCCAAATGTACAGCCCACTTTCGCGCCGCCATCGAAATATCTTCAGACCAGCTCAGATTAGCAAGACGTAGCGCATGCCGATAGTGATTATGAGCATTCAATATTTCCTGTACATCGATTTCCGGACTTATCCGACTAAAACTAATTCCACCCTTATTCGTAATCCGAGATTGTTCGGATAAAACTTGAGAACTGATAACCAACAACATCAAGCCACTGACCAGGATACAACCGGGGCGTTTTTTTTTACACATTCCAGACTCCATTTAATTACCGCTTAAGATCAATCCATCATCGTCTTCATAATCTCTTCCAATTTCGCTTCCAGCGTGTCCAGTCTTTGTTCAAGGGATTCCATTCGATCCTCTTTTTTTACTTTGGACGACGATGCCTTATCCACAACTTCTTCATAAGCGATTTCACCACAAAGAGTATGTGAATAACGAGCCTCTCTTTGTCCTGAACCATGTGGAAATATAACGGCCAACGGCATTTCTTTTTCCATCAATTCTTCAAGCAACAACTGCACTTCATCGGTATCTGATATTTCGCACATTCTTGAGGTGCGTCGCAATATATCGTTCAGCGTTTGTGGAGCCCGTAACATCAACACCGTTAATATCGATAATTCGTTACGTTCCAGATCAAAATACTGTTTTGCCTTATGCGAAATTCTGTAAGTACGTTCACCACTATCAACCTTGATCAGCCCTCTGTTTTCTAACAGGTTCATCACATGCCGCACTTCACCTTCGCTCATCGCCATGACGGGTTCACGACTGCTTTTTTGATTACAGGCTTGCGCTAATGCCTTCGGCGTTAGCGGGTATTGTTTCGGCACAGTCAGTTGTTTTTCCATTAGTGAGGCAAGTACGCGCGCCTCTTCAGGAGTAAAGAAAGGTTTGGATGAATCTGTAATTTTTGAATTTTCCATAGCACTTTAATTTTCTGTATAGAAATCGAGTACGATAATACTTAATCGCTATTATAGTATTCCCATTGTTTGTTTTACACTATCCACCAATGGTCTGGAGAATTATTGTGTATTCCCGGACGGCCTTCTAGCCCTCAGATTTTCTAAACCAATGCAACAGTCAGAAACGACAGTTAACGGCATTCATTTAATCAGCTCAAACCAGGTTGAACGATTAATGATAGCGCTTGCTGGTCGACTGCTGTCACAGCCCTTATCGTCACCATTTACAAAAGAAGTCATTGTGGTTCCCAGTCCGGCAATGGCTCGATGGTTGAACCTTAAACTTGCTCAACAAATAGGGGTCGCGACAAATTTCCACTATCCACTGTTGGCGAGCTGGCTCTGGGAAGTCACCGCCGCCTGTCTAAAGAATGTACCGGAAAACGACCCATTGGATCGTAACCATATGAGCTGGACGATATTCTCTATGCTTCCAGCTATGAAAAGACATCCAGATTTTCTTTCACTAAAAAACTATTTACAGGATGATCCGGGCGAGATAAAACAGTGGCAATTGGCCCTTCGCATTGCCGATGTTTTTGATCGATATCAATTCTATCGCCCAAACCTTATTCGTCTATGGAGCCAAAAAGGCGCTGGTGACTGGCAACACCATTTGTGGTACGAATTGATAAAGCGCTGTCAGAATAACCATCGAATTGCGGTCATAGATCGTCTGATTTCGAGCCTTTCCCAGCAATCAACAGACCTGAAATTACCCGAAAGAGTAACATTATTTGCTTTTTCCAGTATACCGCCATTATTCATTGATACCCTACATGCACTGGCTACACGGACATCCATCAATCTGTATCTGCACAGCCCAACCGATCAGTACTGGGCAGATCTGACCAGCAAAAAACAAATTTCACGCATCCGCCTGAAGTCACCTGATAAGGCCGCTTATTATGAGTCCGGCAATCCGTTACTGGCCTCCTGGGGCCGACAGGGACAAGCCTTACAGGATTTGATTTTAAATCATAACGAACCACTGGTTTCAGAATGGGAAAATTACAGCCCACCACAAACAGACAGTTTGCTCGGCCACGTCCAGAATGCGATATTCACATTATGCAAGCCTGCTAAAGTCGTTCATAAGGATGAATCAATCCAGATTCATTGTTGCCATAGCCCATTGCGCGAATGTCAGATACTTCACGACCAACTATTGAAAATACTCGATAAGCACTCTTCGATCAGACCCGAAGATATTTTGGTTATGATTCCCGAAATAAGCCTTTACGCCCCTTATATTGAAGCCGTGTTTCAATATGTTAATGTTGAGATACAGCCGTTTATTCCCTGGAACCTTTCTGATACCACTGTTGCCGACGAACACCCATTAATACAAATATTTTTTCAGTTACTCGACCTGCCAGGCAGCCGATTTACAGTTTCAGAAATATTTTCCTACCTGGATGTTCCTGAATTGACAGCGCGCTTCGGATTAAACGCATCTGCATGCGAAACACTTCGGACATTTCTTTCCACTGCAAATATTCACTGGGGGCTGGATGGCACACACAAAAAAGAAATGGGGTTACCCGAGCAGGTTGAAAATACCTGGAAACAGCTTGAAACCCGTATTTTTTCAGGATATGGACTGGGCGATGTCGACTATTGGTGCGGGATCGCCCCCCTACCCGGCATAGAAGGTCAATTCGCCACAACCCTGGGGCAATTCTGGATATTATTCAAGCAACTGCAGATGTATAGAAAGCGTCTGGATAATTCGTACAGTATAGAGGATTGGCAACTGTTGCTAAACCAATTAATGGACGATTTTTTTCAATTGCAAGAAGATGATGACAGTAAATTACAACAAATACGGGATGCATTGAATACCATTAAACAACAGGCAAATGGCCAGATATTGCCACCAGAACTGATTCGTTATTGTCTTAAAGAATCGCTGGAAAAAAATTCAGTCGTCGGGCGTTATTTTTCCGGAGGTGTCAGTTTTTGTGGTATGAGGCCAATGCGAAGCCTGCCATTTCAGATTATTTGTCTGCTGGGAATGAACGATCAGTCCTTTCCTCGCCGCGAATCGCCAATAGAATTTGATCATATGGCCCAAAACTGGCTCCCCGGAGACCCCAGAAAAGGCGATGAAGATCGTTATTTATTACTGGAAACCCTGTTGTGTACACGCAAGATTCTTTATATCAGCTATTGTGGTCGAGACATGAAAGACAACAGTACTCGCCAACCATCACCCCTGATCGACGAACTATTGGATTTTATCGATGAATCTTTTCCGCTTGATAACGAACAATCCACACTCAGTAAAAATATAACACGCATTCACCCGATGCAAGCGTTCAGCCCCCAATGTTATCTAGGCGATATGAAGAGCTACAACCACTACTGGCATCAAATAGCTGAACTCACCCAAAATCAACCCTCGTCCAAAAATAAACAGGTATGGCCGACATACAAATTAAAACCTCTCGGCGAACAAATGTCACAGATTGATCCGCAACGACTGCGACGCTTTCTACAGCACCCGATAAAATATTTCTTTAATCAGCGCTTAAAAATCTGGCTTCAAGAGGAAGACAAGTTGCATGACGATGAACCGTTTGCATTGGATTCATTGCAACAATGGCAACTAAAAACAGCCTTAACCCAAGACTTCCTTCATCATGAAAATCATCCTTACGAATATTACCAGGCTCAAGCCTGCCTACCTCACGGGATTCTCTCCGAAATCGATTACGCCAAGGCTCAAAATGAGCTGGCTCCATTTTTGGATGATTTACAAGGCTATGTTGGTAAAACTCCGCAATCAAAGAACATCAACCTGCAACTGGCCAACGGTGTTCAATTGAGTGGACAAATCAATCTTTACTATCCAGGTCAAGGCGTATTGCACTGCAGCCCATCAAAGATCAAAAGCAACCATCTAATGAGTCTCTGGGTTGACCACCTGTGTCTTTGTGCCAGCGGGTTCTATGCAGCCACGGAAAGCAGTTATCTGCAGTGCAAAGATACAAGCCTGCAATTGAAAACCCTCAGCGTTGAAAAGTCTACAGCTTTGTTAAACAATTATCTTAATGCCTATTACGAGGGCCAATTAAGACCATTACCCGTATTCCCTGGTGCCAGCTATGCATGGGCGACTGAAAAAAATACTGAAAAAGCAGCGAAAAAAGCTATAAATGCATGGAACGGCGTGGAAATACGAAATATTCCCGGAGACAGACACGATACCTACATCCGTTTAGTCCATTATGGATTTACCGGCGATCCTTTCAGCCATGAAGAATTTCCAGAACTTTCCTCAACATGGTATGGCGAATTATTAAACCAGGCTGATTTCAGATGAATCAAACGCCTGACTACAAGGTACTCAACGCGGATGTTTCTGCGACTTTGAATTTACAAGGCATTAAGTTAATCGAGGCCAGCGCCGGTACCGGAAAAACTTACACCCTATGCAACATCTATATACGCTTTATCCTTGAAGGCCGGGATGTCGCTGAAATATTAATCGTCACTTTCACCAACGCAGCAACCGACGAACTGCGCGCCCGAATCCGCAAGCGCCTGAAAGACAGCTTAGCTTGTTTTCAGGGACGAATGCCTGCAAACGATCTGTTTTTACAAAGAATCATGCAGAGGTTCACCAAGGAAGAAAAACGAGATACTGCTATACGCCAATTAAAGCTGGCACTTCGCAGCATGGATGAAGCCGCCATCTATACCATACATGGGTTCTGCCAGCGAGCTCTGACCGACCATTCATTTGCCAGTGGCCAGGCATTTGATACCGAAATCATCGTAGATGACAGCAAGTTTTGGGACGATGCAATAAGAGACTGGTGGCGTAAAACCACCTACCCATTAAACAGAGTCAATATCGAACTGTTTCTGGCCGCCACCGGCGATTTTGAAAACTTCTGTCATTTACAGAAACCACTTCGTCAGGCACACAGAAAAACTCTGCTACCAACAATCGACAAATCTATCGATGAATTGTTTAGCGAATGGAAAAACCGGGAAGCATTGCTCGACGCTGCGGCGGACACCTGGCACAAGCGATCATCTGAAATTATTTCCATCCTGAAAAACTCGAAAGCTCTTAGTCAGGCCGCTAAGAGTCCCTACAATAAAACCAGGCTCCCCGGAATTATCAGCACACTGCAGGAATACTTCAAGCTCCCTTGTTTGTTATTACTGCCAAATGAATTTGAATATTTGTCAGCCGAAAAATTACAGCAGAGCTGCAAAAAAAGCAAACGGGGTTCTGACCCGAAGCTGGAAGATGAATTTTTTATTCAATGCGAAAAAATTCTAGCCATTAAATTTCGATTACAACGTGACATCAATTGCCGCGCCCTTAAACAATCGACTGAGTTCGCAGCAGAACAGGTCGAAAATCATAAAATACGAAATCAAAAACTCTCATTTCACGACCAGTTGGTCCGGCTTTATGCAAAACTCGGCGGTGCTGATGGCGAGTTACTCGCGACAAGTTTGTGTTGTGATTATCCAGTGGCCATGGTCGATGAATTCCAGGATACTGACGGTATCCAATATGGTATTTTTCGCCGCCTGTACCACAACAGAGCACAATCTTGTTTACTTATGATTGGTGATCCAAAACAGTCGATCTATAGTTTTCGGGGCAGCGATATTTTTACTTATATGATTGCCAAAAATGACGCTGCCGATAACCAATATACACTGGATACCAACTGGCGTTCAACACCACCTTTGATCACCGCAATTAATTCCATTTTTCTTTGCAATAGCGCACCCTTTGTATACCAGGACATCATTGAATTTATCCCTGTTAACGCCGCTGTCAATCAAGATCCAAATCATCAAATAGATGCTCTGTTGGAACAGGACAAACCACTCCCTCCTCTGACTGTGTGGAAAATACCCATGCAGGCAAACGGGACACCGCAAAACAAGAGTCACGTATCGCTGTCTATTGCTCGCGCGACAGCCGGTGAAATCGCTCGCCTTCTCAGCAAAGACAATGCAGCAAATATTACTCTCGGGAAAGACTCCGTAAAACCAAGTGATATCGCAGTATTGGTCCGAACCAGTTACGAAGGCAGGGACATACGTCAAGCTCTTCTGCAGGTCGGTATTCATGCTGTCACCATAGGTCACGAAAATGTATATGGCAGCGAAGAAGCTAATGATCTTTATTGCCTTTTGCGTGGTATTGTCCACTACAGTAATCGTCAATTAATGCGGGGTGCGCTGGCAAGCGGACTGCTACGATTCACCTATATCGACATTGAAAGAATCGTATCCGAAGAAGATCAGTGGCTCGAATGGCAGGAAAGTATGCGTACACTGCACAAGGAATGGCAAAATCGGGGTTTTATGAGTATGTTTCAGCTCATGTTGCAACAACACCAGATCGAACAGCGCATGGCTGATTCGCCCGATTTGGACAGGCGCTTAACCAACTTATTACACCTGGCAGAACTTCTGCAAAAAGCCTCGAAATTATATTCCAACCAGCAAGCCCTGCTTAATTGGTTACACAGCCAAATAGAAGATCCCACGGAGGTAGAAGCAGTACTCCGTCTGGAAACTGATCAGGCGCTGGTGAAAATTGTTACCATACATGCCAGTAAAGGTCTCGAATATCCGATTGTATTCCTTCCCTATCTTTGGGCCTGCAAACCGGTTGATTCAAACAATGGACTGTTGGCTTTCCATAACGACGGCCAGGCATTCCTGGATGCCGGGTCTGATGAATACGATGAGCATATCACCCTTGCCGAGAAAGAACGATTGGCAGAAGACGTCAGGCTGACCTACGTTGCAATGACACGCGCTCAGTCCAAAGTCTACCTGGCCTGGGGATGGGTCAACAAAATGCGAGAACCATTTTCATCAAAATCGGCGCTGACCTATTTGCTCCACGGACACAGAATGTCTGTAAATCTGGAGTCTGAGTCTCTACATATTGAACAAATTGAATCCAATTTGGATCAGGACCTGCAACAACTGGCTTCGATATCAAACAATACAATTGAAATATTAGAATTACCCGTCATCAATGGAGATCTGACGAATGATTCCAACTCAGCATCGCCACTTGAACTATCTGTCGGTCGATTTTCTGGCCATGTGGCTAACGACTGGAGAGTAAACAGTTTTAGCGCCCTAACCCGGGATATACACCAGACACCTCACGGCGGCAGTGCCCGTAGACATGATGATATATTAAATTTTCCAGCAGGAAGTCGGGTCGGTCTGTTCATGCACTTACTCATGGAAAAACTGGATTTCAATAGTCCCGATGTGACTAATCAAACTATAGAATTGAGTCGCGAGTTTGCCCCTCGATTTAATCTGGAACTGGATCAATACCAGAGTACAATCGTTGAATGGGTTCATAACATACTCAACACACCACTTGATTCCAGCGGATTTCGCCTTTGCAGCTTATCTCAGCAAAAACGCTTAAACGAGTTGGAATTCGATTTTTCGACCACCAAAGTCAATATCGAAGAACTCAACCGGCTGCTGACGCTATCGGCAAACTACAAACTGGAAGCAATACAAAACCAGGATTTCCAGGGTCTAGTTACCGGTATCGTTGATCTGATATTCGAATATAACGGCAAATTTTACATTGCCGACTACAAGAGCAATTATTTAGGGGGTGCACTGTACGACTACTCATGTGAAAAATTGCAACACGCGATTTATGAACGCCGCTATGACCTCCAATACCTGCTTTATGTCGTGGCACTGCATCGATACCTTTATCAACGTTTAGCTAATTATCGATATGAACAACATTTCGGAGGTGTCTATTATTTGTTTCTACGTGGTATGAGACCTGACAAAGGTTCTACTCATGGCGTTTTCTATTCGTTGCCCGATGAATCACTGGTCAACACACTGGACAAAGATACTTTTGCTGTTGCTGGAATTGATCAAACCCCATGAACAGTATTCTGGATCGCTTGTTAGATTGCCAGGCCATTACGCCGCTGAGTTATTTTTTTGCTCAATTTATCGCCGAAAAATATCAGCTAAAAATTGATGCTCCGGTGGTATTAAGTGCCGCTTTAGTCAGTCAGCGAAATCAACTGGGACACGTGTGTATCGAGTTAAATCAAATGACACATTTACCTCTGTTCGAAACTGCAGATGACATTCAGATAAATACACCATTTTCTGCAGACCCTGAATACTGGGTGACTACACTAAAAAATGAGAAATGTGTCGGACAACCCGGAGATTTCACACCATTGATACTTGATGGCTACCGTCTGTACCTTAAACGCTACTGGGATTATGAAGAACAAGTCAGGAGCGCGATTCAATTGCGTTTAGCTAATCAATACACACAACCCGATGAGCCACTAAAAGCAGCGCTGTTTGAATTATTCCCCCAATCACTTAACGAAGGACTAATCGATGGACAGATGTTTGCTGTCCTGCTAGCCGTCAGCCGCCGATTCGCAGTGATTTCCGGAGGACCGGGAACCGGCAAAACCACCAGCGTTGTCAAAGTACTCGCTTTGCTGCTGCAACAACAACCCAATATGCATATTCGATTGGCGGCACCAACCGGTAAAGCGGCCGCACGACTTCTTGATTCCATTCGAACACTGAAAGCAACCCTCAAATTGGATAAAAACATTCTTGCACGGATCCCGGACCAGGCCACCACTTTGCATAGACTTCTGGGTTTTGATGGTCGTCAGTTTCGTCATTCCCATGAAAACCCTCTTATTCTGGACTGCATCGTGATTGATGAAGCGTCCATGATAGATCTACCCCTGATGGCTCGGTTATTGGCCGCACTACCTGACAGTGTCCGGGTAATTTTATTAGGTGATCGTGATCAGCTATCCTCTGTAGAAGCAGGCAATGTATTGGGAGATATTACCGGACATGGACACCCTGTTTGCTATAGTTCTCAGTGGCTGGATTATGTCGAACGCTTTACCGGATTAAAATCAACCGGCCTGGTAGCGGCAAATAATGCAACTCCTATTTCAAATTCTATCGCTTTATTGAAAACCAGTTTTCGCTTTGATGACAAGGGCGGTATCGGTAAGTTGGCAAAACTGATTAATACAGGAAACGGGGAGCAGGCGTTAGCTTGGTTACAGGAGTGTAACTCCGATCAAATAGACTGGATCGAATTTGAGCAAGGAAGCCTGCAGAAAACCGCAGTAGCGCGAAGTATAGAGGAATTTAGCCACTACCTGCAATGTACCGAAATAAGCCAGGCACTCACAAAATTCGACCGATTCCGTATCCTATGTACAACGAATATCGGCGAACTCGGTATCGAGCAAATCAACCAGCGGATTGCAAATCGGTTAAAAACTGCACACTTAATCGTTAACGCCAATGAATTTCATGGCAAACCGATCCTGATCACCGAAAATGACTATGAACTTGAACTATACAACGGTGACATAGGCTTACTCTGGAACAACGACCAAGGTGAGCTTCGAGCCTGGTTTAGACAATCCGACAATCGACTTCGCAATATTCCTGTACGCAGCCTGCCGAATCATAGTCCCGCCTGGGCAATGACCATTCATAAATCACAAGGATCAGAATTCCAGCAGGTTCTGATTGTTTTGCCCGAGCATGAAAATCACCCTGGACTCAGCCGGGAGTTGCTATATACCGGAATTACCCGGGCACGCGAAAAAGTTATTCTTCATGGAAGTTCCAGGGTTTTTTTGCAGGCCTGTTCGAGGCGTGTGCAGCGTAGTTCGGGTTTGGCGGAGAAGCTTGGGTGGGGGTGTGGTTTTGGGGATTTTGATAGTGGATATGATATTTGACATGTTTATTGTTCGCTGGATCTTGAGGGTTACGCATCATCGTAAACCTTGAAATCCTGCAAAACTCAAAAAGATTTTTTCATATCAAATCTATAACGTTTTAGCTATCCCGCGGCAAAAGCACGTAGCGGTTTTGCCGTCGGGTTGAGCGCATTGTTCGACGGCGGATGGCCTGCACACTACTACGGGCGGCGGACAGGGAGCAGCCGGACACGAGATGACACCAGGTCCACGGTAACGATTGCCCCACTTTGGATCGAAGGTGCCTGGCTATTCAGCACAGACACTACTTGCGAGCCTACAGCGTCCGGTAATACGTCCTGTGAACGAAGTTGAATTACGCTCGGACCACTGGCTCCTGTGAGTGCCAATAGGGTCGTAACCCATCTTTCGATTTCAGTGGGAATATATTATTGTAAAACAATTAAATACGATATTATTAATGGCTGTTATGGCACTACAAATTATCTCTTTTGCAAAATTTAGTTAATGTTGTTTATAA
>Ga0114932_10001138_pt1 | contig 31135 bp, 26 predicted proteins | sample 2SBtaG_2_FD_87286 | JGI IMG/M metagenome (GOLD analysis project Ga0114932, IMG submission 87286) | Deep subsurface microbial communities from Kolumbo volcano to uncover new lineages of life (NeLLi) - 2SBTROV12_ACTIVE470 metaG | ecosystem: Environmental > Aquatic > Marine > Volcanic ...
CTAGCTCTTTCTTGCTCGCTGGCGTTCTGGCACCATTGCCAGTTTGGTGGGTCGTATGTCATTTCTTGCTTAAAAAACTCACAATATCCCGCCTGAGCACATTGGCACTCATGTATATCTTCCATCTGTCATCCTTACATAAACATCTCAAAGGCCGATCCTAAAATTTTTACAAACTTGTGCGGTGCTTGTTCTGGAGAACCCGAGCTACCACCGCCAGAGGGTAGGTCAAGCGGTGAGTCATCGCCGGTTCCGGCTGTATCGTAAATGTACTGCATTGTAATATCATCGGAAGAACCCCCTTCCTCTATATCAGCATATGTTACCGCTGTGATTACATATACATAGGTGGAAAGCACTGAACTACCAGTACCATCTCCAGCACCCCTCTTTTCTACATAAACATGGTCTCCAATGATTAAATTGGTCGGGGGGCCAGAAGGTGCATATGAAATTGTGTAATTAGGGCCAGTTCCTGAAACTGTTCTTTCTGTTCCACTTTCTGTGCCGATTACGACATGGTTTCTTAAATTTCTAGCCATTAGTCTGGTATGTCCTGACCTATGATAAAGCCATCAAATTTAGTGTCGTTTGCACTACCTCCGGTAGCCGTGCATAAAAACCCGTATACATCTTTATGGCTTCTGTGGTTTGTGTTATTTTCTCCGATCATAGTTGGGGCGATATTTCCAGCCCACTTTAATTCAGCAGCAACGCTCCCGTTTATTCTTACTGTTGACCAGCTTATGCCATGTCCAGCAGTAGCATCCGCCCTTTGGATAAACCTTATGATAAACTTTTGTCCTATTGTTGCGTTTTGAAACTCGACGGCTGTTATGTCGGCACCCAGTAGTATGTTGAAATAATTACCCTTACTTAGATCTATCTCTAGTGTAGCATTTTCTGTCGTGCTTCCGGTAGCTGGAACAGGTTGATTAACGTATGCTCCTTGTACTAAGTGTAGTCTATCTTCGCTTTCATCCCACTCTAGGTAAGAACCGGCAGTGGCTCCATAAAACTTGACATCTTTACCTGTGTCGTTGACACCGACAGTAAGAGTTCCATCTAACTGGACATTACCATCAATATCTACTGCGTCTAGGTTAGTTGTGCCGCCTACATCGAGATCAGTTCCAACATACAGCTTCTTGGCGATACTGGCACCACCTTCACATCTTAATGCTCCAGTATCTCCGGTAGCATCAGAAGCATCTGTAGTGTCGGTAATGTCTGCCACACCAGCCAAAGTTAACGTACTGCCGTCAAATGTTAAGTTAGCTTCAGCAGCAAAAGTATTATCGCTAGTAACCCAAGTCATTACTCCGTTATCAGTATCTCCGGCAACTGATCTTGAACTACCACCCCCGCCCGCTGCGGCAATGGTAATAGCACCATCAGCATTCGTAATAGTTACGTTGGAACCGGCTGTCAGGGTGGCCACTGCTGGGCCACTGGTACCACCGATTAAGAGTTGTCCGTTGCTACTCATAGCAGCAGCCGCGACGGTATCGGTTCCAGTATCCTGTGTTATTAATACGGCCTTGTCCGCAAAAGAGGTCGCACCTGTTCCACCCTTGCTAACAGGTACGGTGTCTGACAGTGTAGAGCCAGCAGCGGTTACTGTTATGTTTGCCGAACCATCAAATGCAACTCCGTTAATATTTCTTGCTGTGGTCAGGGTAGCTGCACTTCCGGTGGTATTCTGATTAAGAGTACCAATCGTAAATGTTAAATCGTAAGGATCAGCATTTGTACCGTTGTCAGTATCAGTCCAATTTATAGTAAGACCACCAGCGCCTATGAACTTAACTTCTTTGTCTTTAGTTATGGTGACCTCGTCTCCGCTGTCATCCTCAAGAACAAAACTGGTTACGTCTGCACCATCGGCAACGTTGGCTATGGTTCTGATATTCGCACCAGTCAGCTCTTCAATTACTCCAGCTCCAGAAGTGATTCTACCCAACACCCTGCTGGTGGCAGATACATTCTGAACCTTAGCGTAAGTAACTTGATCATCATCTATATGTGCGGTGTCAATAGATCCGTCTACATAGTGTTCACTGTTAACAGCGTTGTCTGCTATGTTATCTCCATCAATAGCGTCATCACCAATATAAGCATGTGCTATAGCAGTACCTTGCCAAATGCCGTTTGCAATTGTGCCCAGCGTTGTTACATTAGTAGAGCCTTCATAGCCATCTTTCAACCCATCCGGTGTTACTGCTCTTGCTGTATCAGTACCAGTTGTTGTTTCAGCAGTTGTTGCTAATTCAACTTTACCAGCAGCCGTAGTAGATGCTGCGGAGACAATAGCTGTAGCATCTCCGGCAGCTAATGTGCCAACCGTAGTGATTGCTAGGCCGTCTATATCAGATTTAGTTTGATCTGCGGTAGCCCCATCCTCAACATTAATCATCGTTCTGAGGTTTGCAGGAGTAATTTCTTCTATGACTCCTGCTCCTGCACTATCTCTACCAAGAATTCTATTTGTAGCAGTGACATCCTGTATCTTAGCATAAGTGACGGCATCGTCTGCCACCATGTCTGTAGCAACCTGAACTTCTCCAATGACTCCAGCGCTAGCTGCACCTAGAACCCTATTGGCGGTGCCGGTGTGTTGCATTTTAGCATAAGTAACAGCGTCGTCGGCTATCATGGCGGTAGCAACCTGTACTTCTCCGATAGTACCAGCGGTAGCGGCACCTAATAATCTATTGTCAGCGCTAGTGTCTTGCATCTTGGCGTAAGTTACAGCGTCGTTGGCTATGGTACTTGTAATAGAAATACCTACCGAGCCGTCAAAGTTAGCTGTACCAGTTACGTCTCCTGCTAGCGCTATGGCTCTGGCTGTCGTCAGGGTAGCTGCGCTACCAGTAGTATTTTGGTTAAGTGTGCCAATTGTAATATTTATCTCTGTATCTGGGGTTTCTGCAACACCAAAGTCGGACGAGAAGTCTAGGGTAACTATATCTGAACCGCCAACGGCAGAGCCATTAGACTTGACGCTAGTCATGCTGCCGCCGCCCCCTCCGCCTCCGGCATTCTCTACCCAAGTAAATTGACCGGTAGCAATATCGTAAGATGGGACATAGTTGTCCGTAGGAGTATTTGTGGCTAAAAGATTAGCTCCACTAACTGCGGCTTGGAATGCTTTTCCGTGAAGTTCTATTCCGGAACCCGCCGAGAAATTTCCACTCGCACTGTTTGTTGTAATCTCATTAAGCAGGAAATCGCCGGAAGCATTTATTGCATTAACGTTCACGGTTCCGCTGGCTGAATTAGCTCTAATCTCTGTTAAGTTAGCAGCCCCAGAAGCTGAGTTAGCTCTGATCTCGGTAAGGTTGAAGTTGCCACTCGCTGAGTTAGCTCTAATCTCGGTAAGGTTGGCGGCTCCAGAAGCTGAATTAGTTTGGATTTCCCCAAGCCAGAACACACCCGAGTTATTAATGGCGTTTAAGCTACTATTTGCAATTCCAGAAATCACTACTCCGCTAGCCGAGTTAGCTCTGATTTCTGTCAGGTTGAAGTTACCACTAGCGGAATTAGCCCTGATTTCGGTTAAGTTAGCTGTGCCTGAAGCTGAGTTGGATCTAATCTCACCTAACCAGTACACGCCAGAATTATTTATCGCATTGGCATTTGTGACCCCACTGGCTGAATTTGCTCTGATATCTACAACATTCGCTGCTCCAGAAGCAGAGTTAGCTCTAATCTCTGTAAGATTAAAGTTGCCAGACGAAGAGTTAGTTCTGATTTCTGAAAGGTAAAAGTCACCAGATGAGTGCGGGAGGGATGATCCACCGGCTGATGCTATTCCTGAAATAACCAAACCGCTTGCGGAATTAGCTCTAATCTCGTTTAGCCAGTATACACCAGAATTATTAATCAGACCAGCGTTAAACGCCCCTGAAGCAGAGTTGGTTCTAATTTCCCCAAGGTGGAACTCCCCGGATGCAGAGTTGAGCCTGATTTCACCTCGATTGTAAGAAACACCGGCGTCATTGTCTGTTGCGGAGATTGTGATAGTATCGCTAGCAGCAGACGTAGTTATGGTGACATTATCACCGGCAGCAAGTGTTAGGATATCACTATTTGTGGTAGCTACAACGTGGTCTTGCCCAGCAACCCTCACTTCGTCAAATATATTTAAGTTATCTATTGAGGTGGTGTTGTTTGTTATGAGTGTTGTGAGCGAACCGGCTAAATCTGTATTGTCATTTAGGGAGTCTGCTATCTCGTGTAGGGTGTCTAATGCTGCGGGAGCACCGTTGATAAGATTTGTTATCTTTACGTTAGCGTAACCCTCCGCGTAGCCGGAGACAGCAACCGTAGCGGTATTAGCTAAACCAGACACGGAAGCACCACTGGCTGAGATTTTGTCTAGGAGAAAATTACCAGAACTGTGGATTAAGTTTGTATTGGCTGTGATGCTACCACCGCTGGCTTCTGGAAGTCCAGCCGCATTAGCAATTCCTGAAACTACCAATATATCAGCCGCGTTTACTGATCCACTAGCTGAGTTTGCCCTAATCTCTGTTATGAAATATTCGCCAGAAGCGTAGGGCATCGAACTTACTGAAGCAGATGCTATGCCAGAAACGACGATTATATCTGAAGCATTCTTGTGTACAATAGAACCGCTAGCCACCGGCAATCCAGCGGATGTTTGAGTGCTTTCGTCAGAAAAGCGTAGGGTTTCAAATGAACCGCTTCCTCTGACATCGAGAAGGAAGTTGGGGGTGTCTGTACCAATCCCAACCCTATCATTCTCAGCATCTGTTCTTATGAGATGATTTTCATTCTCACCCTTAACCTGAAAATCAATATCATTTCCGCCGTTGTTAATTCTAACAATATCCTGTGACGTTTCATCGAGCGTGAGCATCGTAAGGTTGCCAGCCACGAGGTCAATTTGGTCACCTCGGAATCTAATGTAGGTATGTGAGTCCGAGTTGTGACGAATATATTCATCGACACCAATATTGCCAGCAACATCAAGAGTATAGTCTGGTGAATCCGTCCCGATGCCGACATTTCCGTCCTTAGTCACGCAAGATAAAACTGTACCCGCACTGTCTTGCCACTCCTGAATATTGGCAGATTGTGCAGCAGTGGCCTTGATTATTAGAGAGGGATTTGTGGTGGAAAAAGAATTTACCGATACGCCAGTTGTGCTATATGCCGTAAGTATTGTATTACCCTTGTTGACGACATTAAAGCCGCCGCCGTGTGACAGATTAATACTGTTATCACTGTTAGAGTAAATGCCAGCGGTACCATCTCCGGCATAGACATAGGCGTATGACGGTGCTTCACCTGAATTGCTTGGTGAATTTTTAAGCCCTAGCTTCCAGTCGGGAGAAGATGTGCCGTCATGATATAGTGAGATAGTTCTATCGTTAGAGTCGTCTACGTAGGCATGGAAGAAGTTGCCCGCCGAAGTTCTCCTCAGCGTTAAAAGGCCGCTTATGCCAACATCGCCGTCTGAGTTTATACTGTGAGCATTTACCCCAGAAAGCCCTACCTTTGTGGACTCAAGGGACAATTTGTCATTAGCGTCTAGGAAAACCGCCTTGTCTGCCGGGTATGTACAGAAGACGACGGTCAGGCCGTCAAGAGAGATCTTTGCGTCACCGCTAGAGCTTTGCAGCACGGTGTCTCTGGACAGAGTGTTTGTGTCAGTATCGTAGGTTCCAATACCAACCTCAAACCTAGTATCGTTTTCTAGTGTATAGTAGGTTGAATTGCCATCACCTATCGCGGAACTAAAGGACTCAAAACCGCCAAAAGCACCGGCGAGCGTGATGCTCCCGGTGCCAGTGGTAGTTGTTGTTTCCTTTACTCTGTCTGAAAGTATAAGTGCCATTTATATTCTCTCTATTTATTTTTACAACATTTTTTACCTTGTAGCTTTTTTAGCTTATTCTGGAGAGCAACTATTTCAGATTCAAGGTCTTTTTCGATTGGCTTTTCAGGCTCACTACCCCAAGTATCGTTGAAGAACTGTTCGGATACATTTAGCTCACCAATGAAATGTCTCCTAAGTGGGGTAGGATCTAAACCCAATTCTTTAAATTCGTAAATATAGTTTTTGAGCTTTTGTTCTGTAGACACTCCATACTGCACGCCCTCTGGTCTTCCAAATCTATGTATCCACTTCAGGAAGGGAAGGCAAACACACTTTCTTCCGGCTTGCCTGTATTTTTCGTGTATGTAGCATTCTTCTCCGCCAAATCCTGACTGGTCTTCGTTGAATTTCAACCAAGAATTTTTTCTGGTAAGAAAGAGTCCTAAGCCTTGGGCGAAAATCTCAAAAGGCTTTTCCTTGGCGTCAAAACCTATTCTGTCAAAACCTTCTGATGAAAGCTTGCCCTCGTGTCCAGCGTGATTTATGTCAGACGGAAAGTTTCTCTCACAGTATCCACACTTCTTTAATTCCTGCTGAGTATCTAATGATACAAACTTGCATTTTTTACCTTCTGGGACTACGGAGAAGTTAAAGGCTTCACATACGCAACGCCAAGCAGTGCCCCATCTGCCCCACATGCCTCCTCCCCACTCATCGTTAAAGTGAGTGTAGATTTCTCTCATGTTATCAAAGACTAATGGACCAGAGTATAAGTCTTCAGACTTTGAGTTATAGTTTATAAACTGTAGTAATTTATCTAGTGTGTCTACTACTGGACAAAGGAGTATGTGACAATCCATCACCATTACAAAATTAGTAGTGGCCTCTTCAATTATCTTGTTTCTAGTACAAGAAGTGCCCTGTTTCTCATCCAGATCAACAACCCGTACCATTCCTCTGTGCTTTGCGGCAAAATTCTTGACAGCCTTTGCGTGGGGGCAACTGCTGTTATTTTCCACAATCAAAAATTCTATCTGGGAAAGTAAATCCCTCCTTAGATTAAAGGCTAGCTCCTTGATTATGTCCTGAATAGTAAAGAATACTCCGTGGTAATCAGAGTAATGAGCCATCCCAATCGTCAATGTCTTTTCCATCTTATTCTCCTAAAAAAAGTTCCTTGGTCTAATATATAATACACCTTTTCTGTGGTTTTGTTTGTGTTAATAGTATCCATATGATCCGCTTGGGTCTCCAGAACCACTTGGCTCTCCAGTTGTTGAGCCTCCAGAGCCACTTGGGTCTCCAGAACCACTTGGTTCTCCTCCGCCACTAGAGTAGGAGCTTGGTTGAACGGTGAGGTCGGGACATGAGATATCCTCACATGACACGCCTTCGTGCCACAGTGCCTCTTGTGCATCTGGGTAAGACATGCAGGTGCTTTCAGTTACTTCAGAGTTACAGAAATATATGTATTCACCACCTAGTGAATAGTCTGTGGCATAACAACAAGCTCCAGTTGGATCGGATGGACCAGAGCCTCCACCGCCGGGGTCGGATGTTGTGGTTGGTGAAGAGGTGGTTGTGCATGAACCACATTCGCACGGAGAAACATGGTTATCTGTGCAAGTAGAGAGGCTAAAAAAGCCTTGATGCCACCCACGATATTCGTAACCGCTCGCATTGGTGCCCTGTGCCTTGTCTTTACACTCCTGCTCAGTCAAGGAATAACCAAGACTAGATATCTCTCCTCCGCTTTCGTCATACTTGCATACACAGCATATGCCTGCGTTTTCTGATCTACAGTTTAAACTAGCGACGGTACCGTCGTCAGCATCAGGATTTAACTCATTGAGCAGACTTTCAGCAGGCCCAGTGGTTGAGCCAAGCCAACCGGGTAAACATTCGCAACCAGTGTCGCATGTACTCCACGGGTAATTTGTTGTGGTGTCTATGAAAATACCGTCAGTTTCATGTAGATCTATATTTAGGGAAGATAGTACTGACGCATCGGCGCTGGATAAGCTGTACGGGGTATGATGCCACCTACCGTTAGTGTAAATGTAATTACAAGTACCGGTACAGTCTCCAACGCCGCCGCCACCCGGACCTTCGGGGTCGATACCGACGCCGGGATCAGGATCGGGGCCGGGACCGGGATCGGGATCGGGATCAGGGCCGGGATCGGGATCGGGGTCAGGGCCGCCTCCGCCGCCTCCGCCGCCTCCGCCGCCTCCGCCGCCTCCGCCGCCTCCGCCGCCGCCCATGCCGCCGCCGTGGCACGCAGTTCCTACTCCATCAGCAACGTCATCGCAGGTTTGACCTTGATTGAAAGAACCACCGAGGGCGTCACATAACGCCTGTGTCATCATATTGCACGCGCTCTCAAGCGGCGCACCGGCACCGCCAAAAGTGTTTATGCAGCAGGCCCATTCTTCTTCACCCGGAGGACCATCGTCACCGCAATCCTCTCCGTGCGTGTCTACGCAAATAGAGTGTTCGGTACTCCCCGGATGGAATGAAAGGAATTTGTATTCGTCGATGGCATCTGCTCGTGCACGACACTCATTCTCGGAGTCTTCGAGTCCGTGGGAAGATACGTCGCCGTTGATGAGACCGCCGGTTCCGTCTGGATCACCCTTACAAATACAGCAAATCCCCTCTTCATCAACCCCACAACGTTCGGGGCAGTGGATGGTGTTACATTTGCTTCCAGCCCCATAAAATTTACCATTTTTCTTATCTTTGCATTCGTTTTCTGTTAAATTTTCGCATACGGTCGATTCGATCAAAGGCCACGGAAGCAAAGGTGATCGCTGACACCAACAGCAAGCCCCTTTATTATCTGGCTCTGCGGTTGTTGTTGGTATAGCTTTATTGCAGGGATCATCATTACAGTCTGTTCCAGCACCACCCCAAACTCCTCCGAGAAGAAAACGGTCATCGCATTCAGCTTTGGTAACGACTTCACATTCGCATCTAGCACCGGGGTCGTCGAGTGTTGGTGCTATGCAATCTGGATAAGGATCTGCTGCGCTACGCCCGTAACAGCATCGCCCCAGCTCATCATCTCCATCGCAAAGTGCTCCTTCTCCACCACTAGCTACGTCGTCACATGTTTTGCCTTCATGAAAGGTTCCATCGAGTTCGTTCATACAAGTGGCGTCGTTGGTGTGAAAACATTTGCCTTCCATATAAGAATCCACGCCTGTACAGCAAGCCCAAATCCACGCATTGCACCAAAGCCACCGATCAGTGATTTTCTTGTAGTCTGGTATGGTACGATGGATTGCGCTGCTACCGTCTGGACAGTTAGCGCAACATCCGGCTGACGCAGGTACACTTATGGCTTCGTTGACCGGACGTGTGCCAGCTGCGTCGGTCATTGTTTCAGATGTTGGAGAACAGCAGTCAACACCGCCACAGGCGTTATCTGAATTCCACTCCATCATCCCCCACTGACCCTCCTCTTGAAACCAGCAGTCTTTATTCTCTTGACACGTAGAGAGGCCATTATCGCACTCTTGGCATATATCGAACCCGTCCGGACAACAGCAGCAGCAACCCGCTTTCTCTTCACAGACGACCGACTGTGTATCTCCGTCATCGTTGCAACACTTCAGAACTGTTCTTATGATACCACCTGCCCCATCATCATCACCATGAGGGGCTTTTAGTTTAACACACTCTCCTTGTGGGTCACAGCCGTCTCTTACATCATTGTCTGAACACGGTGGGGTTAAGCATTCATCGCACTGGGGTTCTTCTGTAGTTGTGGTAGTTCCACAACAAAAGCAACCGGCAGCGGTGCCTCCATCGCTACATGTAAGCTTATCTGCTATCAATTCAGGCTGTGTATCGCAGGCAGATTGAGCACTTACTTGGAAATTTAAACCACATTCTCCTTGAACCGCGCCATTATCGAGAAGTTTTTTCCATTTTATCTTGGATGTTGCCGGTTCTCCGGGGTCGCAAGACATTGCACCTGTCCAGTTTCCATTCATCGACGGTATGTCGACATTTAAATCACACAGTATTTCCTCTGTTAACCAATCACCATTAGCTTCATACCGCATCGTATCATTACATCTGTTGCCGACTTCTGCCTCTGACTTTCTGCCATCAGCCTTGAAGAATAGGTTAATCGTTGGATCGGGGTCACAGCAATCATCGGCGTCATTAACTGAGGTAACTGTAATGTCTACTGACTCTGGGCAACAGCAGGGTACACAAGCATCATCACCAGCTTGTGAGCACGGAACGGCTAGTGGCGATCCACCAAGTGCCTCGCACGTATCAGGATCAAGGTCAGAGCGACAATCACCGTCTAGGCAACAGCCTAACGGTTCTGCCGTGGTGGTGGTGGTTGGGCAAGGCTCTGTCGCGCAGAGAACATCTTTGTGCCATTTATTATGGGGGAAGCCGCTACCTTCCGCCGCGCACTGAGCATACGTCTTGCTGTCTTGGCACCAATATCCACCCTCGACACCTGCCGTGCAGCAAGCTCCGACTGGGGCCACTGTTGTTGTAGTAGTATTGGGACATTGGTTGCATCTGAATGTTTGTCTGGCTGAAACCACATTACTGCGATCAGGCTCAGACATCTGGTTTTTGCAGCAATCAACCTCACTAACGTCTCTTCCGCATGACGTGTGTACCGCACTTACACAGTCAAGTAGAGTGTCACTGGAATCGTAGCAGCATAATCTCATAAATGTGCAATTATGAAATAACAAGTCATTGACAAAGTATAAATGGTTTCCATCTATGCCTAAGTCAAATAAATCTGTGTCGGGATCTGCTTCTTTGAACTCTATGGAGCGTACTTGTGAAGCGCCTTCTGGCGTGTTGATTAAATCGCCCACTCGTAGCTCACCAACAAAGTCGATGTCAGTGTATCTGGCTCTGGATGACTCTACATCACAAGACTTTATACCTCTGGATGTAAAAATAGGGTGATCGTCAGAGAAGAAATAATCACTACCATTTATTGAGACTAGTCTTCTGCCGCCAAGTTTAGTTCTTTCTAAGTGTAGTACCGTATTAAAATTATCCCAAGTGGTCTTTACTTTATCACCAATTGTGATATCAGATATCTTTTTTGGTCCGTCTTGCGAAATGACAATAGAATCACCAATAAAGCAAGTAACGGTACAATTAGTTTGTCCGCAGGTCTGGTCAGGATAAAACTTTCCGCAAGGCAAGCTCAGACAGTCTCCTTCACTGATGTTATCTGTGCATAGCCGATCCGCAGTTACGCATCCGTAGCAGCAAGACCCTACTGGTGGTGGGGGAGGAGTAACGCCATCGCATTGGCAGCACTGAGTCATTTCAGAATCCTATTTAAGAGCCGTCTCCAGAACAGCTTATGTAAACTGGCCTGTTTTCTCCATTGACGCGGGCGGTTACAACGAAAGCTGCTCCACCATCAGAACCCGGACCGTGGATGACGAGTTTTGGATCTCTGTTAGTTACCCAAACGAGATTGTCTGTTCCAAAACTATTTCTGTGAGTCTGAGTACGCATAAGTCCGCTCGTGGGACTTGAATAAGAAGATGGAGCGTTTATCTGCTCTGTAACAAAGCCCTCATAAGAACCAAACCAAGCCTCAATACCTCCCGCATCGCCGTGGATAGTCCTGTAATCCCCCGAGGAGTCAACAAGTCCAACAGAAGAGTTGTTGTTGAACCATCCATGTATCACGTCTATATCGTTGTGTGCCGTTGATAGGGTGTCATCTTTTCTAGACTCTACTGGATAGATTGGGGAAACTCTTGCGTCCCCTAAACTTATGAACTTCTTGCTGTGGTCCCCAGCTATAATATTCTGTATATTGATTCTACTATTAAGATTACCACTGGAGTAGAGCAGTCTTTCATCGTTGTCTAGGCCGGTTATTATTTCTATGTTCTTATTTCCACCCAGTGAGTCATGTCCCGGCGTATCTAGTCCGTTTAGCGCATTCTCACCTATACCTATTGAATTTCTGTTGCCAGACGCGTTGAGACCAGCGCTTGAGCCTATGAAGATAGAGTCGGCAGATTCATCTGCGTTTTTACCGGCTGCGGTGCCAATAGCAATTGTATTATCTAAGTCATCTGAGTCGTAACCTGCTTGGTATCCAATAAAAATAGGAGCCGTGTCAGTAGCTAGGCTGGTGTTGGCCACAGTACTGTAGGCTCCAGCCTGCTGACCTATAAAGATCGAGTTCTTCCATCCCGTCGATTCTACGCCTACCTCACAACCTATGAATACAGTACCTGAGTTATTGATCGTGTCGATTCTGTTCTCTGAAGTGATGTCAGACCATACGAGGTTGCAGTTTTCTGCTACCGATGCGTGCCCACTAGAGACATAATTTGCCAAACCTTGTATACTGATTTTACCCATCTTCCTGACAGATCCAGAAGGAACTTCGAGGGATAGGTAGCTAAGTCCAGCGTCAACGCTAGGTGTTAAGCTGTCCGCAAAATTTAAATTTGTATAATCTAGAGTGAACGTACTCCTTGTACTGTCAACGTTCTTTTTAATTCCAGAGTCTGCAAATAGATTGCGATCTCCAGCCCCACAAAGCACTGTTTCGTCAGAGAACCTTATGCAGCCATTGACATATAAGTCTCCACTAACAGCCATAAATGGTGTTGGGCTTGCTGGTTTGGTGAATGATGGAGCGGGGTTTGGAATGAGGCCGCTCGGAACAAAATCAACGAGCGTCTGCTCCTGAGAAAATTGATTGACAAACCTCATTGAGGCCATGCCTCTATGCTGCAATGAAGCTCTTAGGTCTTGAAACTCTAAGATGCCAATGTTAGCCACTCCAATGTGGTCTGTCAACTCTGTTGCATCAGTCAGGCTGAATACATTATCAGAACTTGTGACAGAGAGTTTTGCCTTCTGAAAACCAGCAGAATCTACAGAGAAGAATCTTTCTGAAGTGGTTCCTAAGCCTGCGCGGACTAATGGGTGTTCGCCAAAACCAATTAGCATCGTAAATGGGTCTAGATCCAAATCTCTAGCGAGGCCGCTACCGATTAAAATATTATTTTTGAGCGGTTGTGGTGGTGTCTGGTTATCACTATTTAATATGAGTTCAGGTGTCAGGTTGTACTGTCCAAGGATCACCATATTGTCTGTGTCAACATTTGTAGCATTGAAAGATCCAAATATGGTATTGTTACTTCCATCTATCAACCCGCTACCGGCATTGCAGCCAATGACTGTATTTCTGTCTCCGGTACTCAGTTTAAAACCGGCAGAAAAGCCAAGTAGCGTATTTTGTGCTACCTGTGTGTTGTGCAGTAAGCCATATGAAGAATACGGAGCAAACTTTCCGCCGAATGTATTCTGTACTTCATCAGTCTTTAGGTTCCCCGCGTCTCCATCCCCATCGTGAGGGTGGGTCAAGTTATACTCTACGCCCGCATCATCTAAAAAGAAGAGGCTTTGCTTGGTAGATGAAATGGGTTTTACAAAGATTTTTCCAAACGACGAATTGGGGCTTGGCGCAGAAGCCTGCTCCTTTAGGGCAATGGTACCACTATTTGTTGTGCCGCTATGCCAGATTGTCAGTGGGGAGTTGGGCGTGAATTTAGTAGAGGCGTTAAACTTAGTTGTGCCTATTCCAACAAAGTTATTGGAGTGGGCGGAGAGAAAACCAATCTCTTTGCCGGTACATCCATCTGGAAATATCTGGGAGAAGTCGGCTTTTCTTGATCCGGGAGAATATGAGATTAGCAGTCCAGAGGCTTTTGAGTTCCCGTTTCCAAGCAGCTCAATAGAGCTATCATAGAAACCTCTGGAAGAGAATCTTACGCTAGACTTTTTCTCGGACTGGGTATTAAAGATTGTCTCTGGAAGTATCGGAGATTCGCTATCTGAATGCGTGATATTGGTTATACCAACAAGGCCATCAGGAGAACCTACGGTAAATCCATTTCTCAATACCGTAAAAGCTTCCAGAATCTCCGGTTGCCCGTCGTCTACATGTAGTGAAAATCTATCTTTCATCTAAAAAACCTTTATTGATTGTCCTAATGGGTTGCTATTCAGTTTAACTGGTCACAGTTAGAAGCCACGGAGTCAAACTCATCGTGGTACACCCAACTGAACCCTCGTATGGTGCTACAGTTTTTAATTCTAGAACCAAACTTCTGCGTTACCTTAACTCCGGAATCAACGCTTCCAAACATAACAGATAGGTCATGGCCACTGGGATTACCATCTGGCATCGTGTAGTCTCCAGATGGCGACACGAAGTTGAAGCTTTTCTCATTGCAAAATCCACTATCAATTATGGTGACAGGGCCGAAGTCAAGCCTGTTGGCCGCAGTTGCTAGATCTGTTCTTAGGGATATTCCAAAACATCCACTCTGAGTAAGCAGGGTAAGTTTGTCTCTTGGTCCTAGAACTCTGTCTGTCTGTATATGTTTGCCAGATGTAACCTCAAGTGATATATTTGACTGCCATCTTGATCTGGAGTATTTAGAGTCTTCCTCTAAGGAGCAGGAGCTTAGGCTGGTATCTGGGAATCTGTAGAGGAAATGGTAGTTATTTCTATAGTCTGCCCCACTGGAGTGTATTTCAAGGCCAGCTCCGTCTAACGCTTCATCGCTCAAGAACCCGCAAGGCTGACCATTGGTTGTAAAGCCCATATCGGACGAGTCGCAAAGACCACTAGTCGCTAGATGGAGAGTTTTGCAATCGTAGAAACATTCGTCTATATGGTTGAAATGCGTTATGTTGGCATGTAGTTGTCCGCTAACAACAACGTCATTGAACCAACCATCCCATTTAAGGTCTTTGTGGCCTAGGGAATATATACCATTCTCATGCGGTACAATATTACCTTTGGAAGTGACAAGACCTTGGTCTCCGGAAGGGGACTCTGTGTCTAGGCCAACCTTACCTCCGGAGAAGTGCATCACCTCATTAATTGAAGCAAAGGCGTACTTGGAGGTACCTAGTTTGCTTTGACCGCTAGCAAAAGGCGTGATGTCCCCAGACACCTGTAGAGTACCCCCATCAGAATGCGTGGAGGGCATTGCTACACCTAAAAGCAGATCGTCCAGCTTACCGTAGAGAAGAGGTCTTGCTCCTGATCCAGCCACTATGTCACAGGTATGTTCCTGATCAAAGCCGGGATAAACACCTAGAAAGAACTGAAAATCATCATCAATCTGAACGAAGTGTCCAGCGCCATGACCAATAGCGATATTGAAATCGCCATGCTTATTGGATAAGAGTGAAAAATTTCCTAAGCCAAGGTTGCCAGATCCATTTACGTTGCCGCCAAGGGCATTAAGTCCAACACCCACATTGTGGGTTCCCTGAAGGTTACAACCAAGCGCATAGGAGCCTACTGCGGTGTTACCGCTACTGATGTAGTTTGCCCCAAGTGCTGCATACCCATAAGCTGTATTATCAATACTGAGTCTATTTACTAGATTGATTTTCTCTAATGCTAAGTCTCCGCCAATAGTTGTTCTAAAGTTTGGCGAAGAAAAATTAAGGGTATTTATCTCCCGTCCATCTAAAAATAAATGAACAGAGTCGACTAAATCTACAAGGCTTTCTCTCAGGTCTTCTGGTGAGATCTGTTGAGTTGAGTTATCCGGTAGTAAACCAGTAATTTTATCGAGATATGCAGACTTACTTAAAATCATTTAAGAAACCTTTATAATTATTTGAAGCTTATTTGCAGGGTAGACACATCAAATTTTACGGTGTCCCCTGCGTAGATTACCCTTGGGTTATCCAATGCCGCGTGCATAAGAACATTTCCAGTTCCATACTCGCCAGAGTCAACTATGGCTATGCCTGATACCCATCCCCAGTCTACTAAAGCTGGAGAAGCTTCACCTACATCAAAGGTTATTGCATTTGTATTTTTAACGACACCACTACCAACCGCGTGGTCATCTGCGTGATAAGTCCATACTCCATTGCCACCATCTTCAGGCTTACCAAGACTAACTCTACCATATCCAGTGGGATTACCGTTGGAGTCCCCAGATGGTAACTCAGGCAGGTAGGCAATGTCATAGGTTCCACCAGCCTTGTAGTGAGCAACGCCCGTGTTTGCATCGCTTGGAACGCCGCTAGTAAGGGCTATAGCAATATTTTCTGGTTTTGGGAAGGATTGGCCTCTAAAAATATGGTGTAACAAACCAGACTCTAGATAATCTGATAAAGCTGCCATTTTAAAAACTCCTACTAAAATTCCTAAAAAGAGATTGTACGATTATATAGTATTATACACAAAAAAGAGCCACTCCCAAGAATATGAGAGTGACTCTTCTTACGATGACTAGTGACAGTTGATCTTAGAACGAGCCAAGAATAACTCTTCTATTGTCAAGAACACCAAAGCCAAGTTCAGCAAAGCCGTAGTAACCAGCTCTCTGTTGACGGTGCAGAGTAGGATCTTCAAAGACCTCTACATTCTGCTTCATTGGCATGATGAAGCTATCATTAGCTCCTTGGTCAATACCAACGACCAGCTCAAGGTCGGCACCTTGAACAGAACCACCAAGACCGTCGCTGAAGAACGTCTGGTATTCCTGACCTTCTCCAAGCTCATCGAGATCATGCAAGTTCACACCAAAAATACGTGTGATCGGAGCGCCGCCTTCGCTAGCGGTATAGATCTCTCTACGGGTTACTTCATCAATCTGATCCAGACCCCAGTTGCGAACATCTTCCAGAGCTTCTGGAGAAACGTAGATGTCTGTCAGACGACCACGATTGGCAGATCCAGTGTTACCGCCAGCATTACGGCGCATAACAGTCTGCATCAAGGATACCAATCTCTTGCTGAACATTCCAGCCGTCGCGTCACCGTCATAAACCAAAATATTACGGTCAACACCAGCAGCAAGAATAGTATGCCATCCGTCGTCATTCATCTTTTTGACGAATCCGGCTTCAAGCACTTGCATAGCGCGGCCTACAATATCCCAACGAGCCTCTCTAGCATATCGAAGCAAGTAATCAATGCTACTTGTGATGCTATAGGTTGGAATCATGACATAGTCGCTTTCGACCGCACGCTCTGGTACGCGACCATGACCCGGATTGGTGTAAGCTACGTGCTCACCCTCAAGTCCCGGAGAAATCAAGTCGAGCGGATACTCAGTGGAGGCTCCCGGCTCAACATTGATGGTTTCAAAAATATTCCCGAGAATATTACCAACGAGAACACCCTTACGGAGGGGAAGTTCAAGAGCCTTGGCAAACTCTCTTTGGGCAGCGTAAGCGACATTCTGATCGCTGTCGCCCGATTTTTTAAGCAATGAAATGAATTCATCACTAGGTCTTTCTGTGAATGACATATTAATATCTCCTTTAAATGGGCGATTAATTACGCGTTATGAGGAAGGTTGACATACAATTTAGCGTATCCGTCAGCGTCTTTGCGAGACATCCAACGCCCAACGCACAAAGCGCCCGAAGCTCCAGTGAACAGCGTGGCGTTTGTCAGCGAACCTGCGGTTGCATCTCCAACGCCGACGCCTACAGCATAAGCTTTTTCGCCAGCTTTTGGTGTACCTTCGATGTTATTAGTTACAACCCACCCACGAGTCATGATGGTGACTTTGCCACCCTTCTGAACTTCGTCTTTGTACTGGTTGAGATGAGTTCTAGTCAAGTCCTTGTTAACAACGTCGTTAAGAAGGATACCAACTGGAATGTCGTTTTTGGTAGCAGCCTTATACTTGACGAGGTTTTCACCTTGGTCAAGAGCTGCACCAGAAGCTTGGCCGCCATCGTCTAAAACAACAACACCACCGCGAGTAGCTGTGCTAGCGTTGTAGAAGAAGCTGATGTCGGTTGATTCTTCATATCTATCTGCTTTAAGAGCCATGATTAAATCTCCTGTTAATTTATTTGTTAAGTACGTGATTCTCTAACCAGTTAGCAACGCTAGCTCTGGTAGCTTCCATTTCGTCTTCCACTTCGGCTTCAACCAAGGTTGCCTCAGAGGTTTCTACTTCCTCGAAAGCTTCTGGAGAAATTTCCGCTTCAGCTTCAGCTTCTACTTCTTGTTCAGCTTCTTCTTCAGTAGCCGCAGACGGCTTGTCTGGAGTCGCTTTTTCTTTTTCCTTTTTCTCTTTGTCTTCCTTTTTATTCATAAGGGCGACAACAGTGTCAAAGGCTTCGTCTTCCAAAGCATCAAAGCTCGCTAAGGAATCTTCGATTTCTTCTTCGTTGAGACCGGCTGCCGTGAGAGCTGCCTTTCTCTTCTCAACCTTTTCTTTTTTCTTCATGTCTTTCATGTCTTTCATGGCGACAGAAAGTTCTTCTTGTGACTTAGCAAGTGCGTCTTCGAGTTCGGCAACGCGAGCTTGAGTGCTCTTGATACTTTCTTCGAGTTCAGCAATGCTAGAGTCTTTTTCTTCGATTGTGCTTTCAAAAGCTTCAACCCGAGAAGCAAACTCATTGTCTTTAGCTTCTTCAATCTTAGCTCTGATAGCCTCATTTTCGGCCTTTGCAGAAGCGAGTTCAGTGCGAACATCGTCCAACTGCTTCTCTAAAAGGTTCTCAGCCATAGTAAATTCTCCTATATGAAAATTAGAATTGTGGTCTACTTCAAATGCGACAGATTTAATAATTATACTTCTTGGGTTGGCAGGTTTAGCCACTAAACCCTTACCTGAAAAAGAAATATTTCTTAATGCTCTACCAACTTTATATCCTTCATACTCACCTGTTCCGCCATAAGCCCTAAGATGCTTTGTCAGGAACGCTGACTCCTCATCTCTAGCAAGGATTTTGGCACTTCCTTCTGTTCCAATTAGAGCATAATCAAAACCGGCAAATAGACATTCCATAGAAACGTACCATTCGCCTTCTTCAATTTCAGCAATAATTTTCTTCATTCTTTCTTGGTTTTCAGGGCCGGTCCAACTGTTGTATAATACAGCCTGTGTTATGATATCAAAATCTTCAGGCATTTCTGCTTCGTCTTCAGCAACAGCCTTACCGTCTTTGGTTAGAACATAACTTCCGGTAATATGTCCGATGATATCGTTTTCATCGTGCATAAAATTGAATTGCTTGTCTTCTGGGGTGCCTCTTGCTGCCCACGTAGCTTCTGGTAAGAATACATCATCGTTCTTATTCCAGCCACATGAAACTAAGACCGACTCCAGATAGTACAAGTCTATTTGGTCTTTATTCTCTGCAACAACTCTGTCTAAAACTTCTTGATCAGATATGATCTCTTTAGCGGCTTCCAGAGAACCTTTGTTGACGGTTGCTTCAGAGCAATAGGCGACACTGGCGGTGCTTTTGACAAGATCGCCAATGCCGTCATCTACTTCTTTTTGGTATATTTTTATGGTCATTTTTTTACCTCACAAGATTATACACAAAAAAGTAAAAAAAATATCAAAAACGATAATTTTAGCGTGATAATGACTCCACATATTTCGCTATTACGTGATTTTTGTAGTCCTGCAACGTTGAGGTATTTGACCTGATATCTTTAAAATCGGAGAAAAGGGTGTTGCTACCGTTGGATATGGCAGCATGAATGGAAGAATTGCAGACACTAGACATAGGCTCTAAATTAAGAAATGCGTAGAGCTTAAGGTTGTCAAGCTCTTTTGTTTCGTCTTTTGTTAGCTGTCTCATATCTGACTTGTCCTTGGATGCGAGATACCCCTGCGAAAGAACATTTACCTCTTCAAATGCGGAAGATGCCCAGACAAAAAGTTCGGCAACGCCCGGCTTAGACTTTGGTGTGTCAACCCTCTTTTTTCTTGGCTTATCGTCTAGGCGGAACGGCGGTCTTCCGTTGTCATTTTGCGGTGCCTTGGGTGCATCCTGTTCCTTTTTCTCGTCAAGCGTGCTTTGCTTTTCCATTTTTTCTATTTCTAGCTTCTGGTTGGCATTGTGAAAAGGACTGGCCTTTGGAGGTATCTTTTCACCATTTCTCTCCGACCCCTCGCGTTTCAGCCTGACTTTTTCCACATCTGGAATTTCCTTGAACCTTTCAAGGATGGTTTCGTGTGAAATAATATCTCTGTCGGCAAGTTGTATGAGTAGCTGCTTTTCTGAAGATTCGTCAGATAAGCTCATTTGATCAAATACAATATGTGCTGACTTTCTGAAGCCCATAGACTTTCTTACAAGTTCGACTTCTGCTTGCCAAAACTTTGTGAGCTGATCTCTGCCGTACTGGAGTCTCTCAACAAGGGTTTTAAGGGAAATGAAGTTATTCGTAAATCCACCGCTCTGACCTGCGATGCCGGTCAACGTAGGTGGAACGCCTAATCCTGCATATATGCTATTTAAAACGGATTGATATTTTTCAGAGCCTAAGAATTTATAAACTTGACTGTTTGATTCAGTGTAAGAGAGTTCTGGACCCCAAACTAACTCCATTGTTCCGCCACCAACATTACTGGCGAGAATGTTTCTAAGTTTGTTAATTACCGCTTTATTGGGAAGTATTTTGTGATCTAAACTACCTATGGTCCAAAGTCTTATATTAGAAATGGCCCCGTCCAAAGCTGAAAGATCTGCCAGCTTCATCTTCTCTAGCATAATGATGTCGTCTAGAATTGCGTACGTGAGGGGGTATGCCCACTGCTGCCAGTCATCCTTCTTGTAGTAGAAAACGCTGAGTCTCTCTGGTTCTAAGTCTATTTTTTTTTGGCCAGACTTCATGGCGTTCTTAACGTTTGCGGGTAAGGTCTCCATTATCTTGGCAGGAATGGAATTATCCTTAAAGTTATCAAAGAAAGTGCTCGACGAAAGCTCGAAACTCTTTCTTCCGAAGAAAAGGCTGATTGCCCCGTCTTTCATATCTATATTCATGGGGTTGAAGAAATTGTATCTCCAAGGCACTACATTCTGCTCAGTTACAGGAACCTCAAGTCTGATATCATTTGCCATAGACCTCATATACTTTTTGATTTCTGGCGTTATGTTTGCGTAGCTTCTGTACACAAAGACCTGTCCTGTCTTGTAGAGATTATTCAGAAACCTTTCTGACCTCTCCTTCCCCTCAATTTTTTTGAACCACTGTTTATAGAATTTTTCAACACTTTTACTTTCGTGGACGATGTTTATACCTTGGCACCCGAAGTCACCCATAAGATCTATCACGTTTCTTACGATTCCCACTTTTTCATAGGCGTCCATGCATAATTTTATGGCTCGCTTTTGTTTTTTAGGGGTCGCTTCGTTAGGTCTGAACGCATAGTAGTCATTTGGACCAAACTGTGGGCGGACAGATCTATTAGGCTCAATGTCTAGAAAGTCCCTGTGGTAACCTTTTGCGATACCCTCGTATGAGTCTAGGGATTCGGAAAAAGATTCAAAAGCCTTAGCTTTGCTGTCATGATCAGAATCATTCCATGTTATAAAGGAGTCTTCTTTTGACATATTTGGTACCAATCTTGAAGTAATTGAATTGTAATTGAACTGCTATTGTATTATACACAAATCAATAGAGGTTCTTCATATTATCGGTGAACCAGTTGGGGCCGCTATAATCTTCACCCTTACTGTCGGTTTTTTCTATCGTGGCGAACCCTCCATAAAAATTATACTCCGCTGCTGGAGGTATCCTAGCGAGTGTTCTGGCGGACATATTCGCCATAAGCAGTGCCGAGTAACGGTCTTTTCTCAGCTTACCCTTTTTACCTGTGCCTATAACTGTCTCTGGGGTATCCCACTTGTCACGACCAGTTGCTGTCTGGGTAATCTGGATCATAGTAAGCTCATCTTTAAGGTCTTCTATCTCCATGACACATTGTTCTAGGGTGTCGTATGTTCTTCCTTTTAGCCCATCCTCTGCATTGGCTATCCCAAGACTGACGGTATCGAACATTGGAAACAATAACACCTTGTCCTCAAAATCTTTTCTGAGTCCGTGATTAGCTTCTGCTAACCAGTCGTACTTGGAAAACTGACACATTTCTAAGATATGTAAGCCCCTGTTATCATCAGTGTCTTTGGGTTTATCCTCGTCTATTACTGGCCAGATAGCGAATTCACCTTCTTGGATTTTATCGTTGTCGTGGAGCGACTCCATTACAGCTATGCCGCCACCCCCAGCATCCATTGCTATGTGGACGCATGGAAATATCTTCATGAGGTCTCTAATCTTACGGGCGCAGTAGGCGTAAAAGTCGCTCTCCTTGGAATATCCACTCTTGACTTTTTCTTTGTGCTGCTCCCTGTTCGTAGTCCAGCAGTGAACTATCCTTCTGTGGTCCGGATTAGCTTCTATAACAACGATACTAAAGTTATCTACTTCCGACGCTGGGTCAACACCAAAAATATATTTTTTGTCTGAGACCCCCCTTAGTTGAGCCTGAAAGCATATCTCCTTACCGTTAGAATCCTTGATCTTTCCAGTGTCATCGGTAACGCAGCTCTCTAGCAGGGTACGCTTAAAGAAGCCCTGAGAATCGCGTGTAAAGCACGCTCCAAACTCCATTTGGTATATTCCAGTATGGACCGTCGCCTTCGATCTGGCGACCTGTGAGGCGTCCATAAAGCCCTCTGGGAGAAGTTCGTAAGGAACTCTGATTATAGAATAATCCTTCCAGTGAAAATCTTTGGGTGGGTCTTCTCCAAATATCTCCCTGAGTCTGTTTATTTTGCCTTGACTTCTTATTATGCTCTTCCATTTTTTCCAGTACTCAGAAAAATGATTAAAGTCATAGTAAGCAGTACCGCTAAGGATAATTTGGTTGTCCTTTTTCTCTAGTACTCCTTCACTTTCCTGCTCTATTTCAATCCCAAGCTCTGCTGCTTTTTTCTTAGCTGCTATCTTCTTGACATTTTCAATGGGGTCAGAACTAACCGCTGCAAAACCTGCGACCACAGTCTCAAAAATGTCCCTCGGGATACTAGCAAATTCGTCAGAAATAATGTCGTTAGCACGCTGGCCTCTAATTTTCTGTCCGTCCCCCAGAGGCAGGCAAGTGACACGAGATTTATTAATACGCATAACGCAACGGTCAACGTCACGTCTCGGCCCACTACTTCCATCACACATACTCCTTAATATAGGTGCGTTATTCCAAATAGTTTCCATATACTCAAAAAGAACTTTTGACTGCCTGAAAGCGGCACCTACTATGACAACTTTTCTTTCTGGCAGCACCAAGGCTCTTATCATAGCGTAAAGAGATAAGATAAAAGACTTACCAAAACCACGACTGGCTATTAGCATGGGGAACTTTCTGTTCCATAGCTCACACAGAAACAGTGCCTGTGAGGGAAGTAAACTTATATTGAAAATATGCTTGCACAAAAACGAAAAATACTCTGGTCTTGTCATAAGCCAAAGTATTCTGTATTGAACGTCATCCTCGTTAAAGTTAACTAAGTCGAATGGATTTATAAGTTCTGACTCTTTGACCCCGTCAAGATTAAGCCATGCTTCGTCTATATTCTTTAAGTTCATTATTTTAGGCTATTTATTGAGTTAAATTTTCTTGTGTTTAAAACTAGGTCCGAGAAGCCGTAGTAAACGGATTCGTGGGCGTCGAGGAACCAATCACCGTCTTTAAGCTTTCTCTTGAGATAATTCTTAACCTTCTCTTCTGACACATCCGTGTATTGCTCCTTGAAGTACTTTCCTTCGGCGCATACTTCTGAATATATATCTAACATTTTATCTGTTAATTTTTTCTCGAAGGCCGCACCTTTCTGTACATCCAAAAAGTTACCGGCGTAACCACTGGAGCCAAAGTGACACATAAAGTATGAGCTGGGCGTCATAACTCTTTTATCTGCTGCCTGTAAAACAATACTGCTCATAGACTCCGCTTGGCCGTATGCTATGATTGTCACATATGACTTGGAGAGCGTAATAGCGTCGTATATAGCCATGCCGTCATTCCAGTTACCTCCGATGCTGTGCATATGGATTATAACCGGATCATTGTTAATGGTGTCGAGGAGTCTAATATTTTTATAGAAGTTGGTCGCCATTCTATATTCAACGCCCGGATCTTCATCTGCATTACAGACGTAACCATGTAGGTAAATCTCTCTATTCTTGACATCTAAACCGTAGCTATGTATATCAGATATAGCATCAACATTTAGTTGCATTTTAGTCTCCCAAGTCATAAAGTTCGTTAACCCTCTTTAAAATACTCAAGACAGTCCATTTAGCATTCTTTTTAGAGTCACAGAACATAACGTGAATGTTGTCGTACATCTGATACTCCATTATTTTCTTAAGCATAAATTTATTTGTAACTTTAAGTTTACCCCAATCGTCTTCTGGTATATTTGACCCCTCTGGGAAGTTCATCATATCAGAAAGTGAAAACTCTAGTATTATGAATCTATGCGGAAATTCTTTCATCCTCTCTATTTCTTTTGCAAACCTCACACCGTCATGCCCTACGTTATTTGCAAACTCTACGACACTAGCCTTTCTTTCAACACACACTTTATCCTCAAGGCCTTCTAGGCTGTAGTCTCCAGTGTCTAGCTTTCTGACTACCATTCCATCGCACTTGTGATATCTGGAGCTGCTAGACTCAAAAGTATACCCCTCTTGCTCTCTCGTATCTTTGATTATCGTAAAGGCTTGTATTTTAGGCATTTTTATCTCTCACTATTTGGTTGAATAAAGACTCGTAATAATTCTCGTTGTTAGTGACCTCTTTATGGCAACCGTAACAAAGGGTGATTCCATTGTCTATTTCAAATCTAAGTGTAGAGGCTGACGACCATTTTCTAATATGGTGTACTTGTAGACCTTTCTTTCTTTTGCAGCTTGGCATTTGGCATTTATATTTATCCCTTGCTAATACCCTCTTTCTCCATTCTGCATATACTGGGTCGTCGTAGTTTCTTCTCATCTTGGCATCTCTATTTTTTTAATTGTTATGTCGTTAAAAATATCTTTCATATTATTGACTATTTTCTTATCTTGCCTCATGAGTCTTGCCGCTAATTTGTGGTAGCATTGGTAACAAGCGTCGTCCGGATCTTCAGCCTCGACGAATATTATTGGTCTATCGCCGTTGAATTCTCCCAACGATATGTGTTTGAGTCTAGGCATGACTAGTAACATATCCATTGTTACTTTATAGATTCTCATGCCGTGTCGTGATCTACCATCATCTTAGCAAGGTCTTCAAAGGTATGCCTAGGTTCCCATCCTAAGACGTTATTCGCTCTGGAGCAATCGCCTCTTAGGTAGTCTACCTCAGCGGGTCTGTAAAACTCTGGGTCTTGTACTACATACTTTGACCAATCGTCTACGTTTATATGTCTAAATGCTACGTCTAGGAACTCTCGAATCGTATGAGTTTCGCCGGTGCAGATAACATAATCCTGTGGACTTTCCTGCTGTAGCATCATCCACATCGCTTCCACGTAATCTCCTGCGTACCCCCAATCTCGAAATGCTTCTAAGTTGCCCAGACGTAGCTTTGGGAAATCTTCTCGTCTAGACGAAATAAAATTCTCGTCAAACGTGTAATGTCTGGGATCTTGGTCTAGGCCTTGAGCTTCCGACCATTTGTAAAAATCCCCAATCCACTTCGTTATTTTCCTCGTTACAAAAGTCTCGCCTCTACGCGGACCCTCGTGGTTAAAAAGGATTCCGGAACTAGCATGAATCTTATAGCCCTCTCGATACAATCTTGTAATATGGTGTGCAGCACACTTGGCTATTGCATAGGGACTCTGCGGTAAAAACTTAGTCTCTTCGTTTTGGTATTTCTTCTGATCTCTATCTACGTCAAAATTTCTTCCAAACATCTCGCTGGAGCTAGCTTGGTAGAACTTCACTTTCATAAGGTCATTACTAACTATGGATTCTAGGATGTTAAGGCAGCCTTTCCCCGTTATATCCCAAGTAAGAGCTGGTTGCTTAAATGATACAGCAACATGACTCTGGGCAGCTAGATTGTAGATTTCATCTACGTCTGCGTGTTCTTTAAGAATGTTATTTATAGAATGTGCATCAGTAATATCGCCCTGAATGAGCTGAAGCTTATCATTCTGGAGAATGTGACTGATTCTATACGTATTGTTTGTGCTAGATCTTCTGCAAACACCGACTACTTCGTAGCCTTTCTCAAGCAGCAAATCAGCCAGATGGCTTCCGTCTTGTCCTGTTATCCCAAATATTATAGCTTTCATTGTATCCCTTATTGTAAAAAATATACTTTATCTTTGTTTATTAGTTCTTGTATTAGAACATGTTCCTCCTTCGGTTTATGTAGAGTCCCTCTGGATTCGTTATCTCCGTAATGGTGTTTTTCTCTGTTCCACCAATCAAAACCGGTTATGCAGACTTTATTGTATCTTGCCAACATCATGTATATAGCTATAAGACCAGTGCTTGGTGTATCAAGTGGAATGTTGCCCCGTACAAAGTCTCTTTGTGTTTGCTTACAGTTAGGTCGGCGGCTAATGAAGTCTTGGTATATTTTGCATTTCTCTGAGTCCCACTGCCAACTATGGATTATAACCTCATCAAAGGTATCCAGTTTATTAGTATGAGCGTGGTTAACAGTAAACCATATATTCGTTTTAGTACCAGTGTATTCTTCGTATCCATTTATCTTAAAGCCATTAAACCTTAAGACTGTATCAAACGCATCAATCTTGTTTCCATTTTTATGATCAGTTATGGATGTTCCATTACCGACAATAATTATATTCATCAATCCTGTACCGTGTCTGGTGTTAGAAATGGTTGATCTACAAGATCATCCTGATATTTATGGTACTGAGCTAGCCTTTCCTTTTCCTTCTCCATAGCCATTCGCATTTTCTCTAGCTCAAGTCCATAAGATTTGGTTATTTCTGGGTTTGCTACCAGATACGCCATCCATCCCGAGAAACTAGTCTTACTATCCTCTAATCTTTTCACACGCTGCTCACGAGTCGCCTTCATCTCTTTGAGCATCGAGTTTTTCTTGGTCTGTAATTCTCTGTAATCCTTGTTCAATGATTCTTGTGAGGCTTTCAGAGACGCCGCCTGACGCTCCATGTTGAATAACACGTCTCTATCCTGCTGATCTGGATCAGTTTGTCTCTCAGTAAGGATGAGGACTTCTAGGGCGGAAATTTGTTCTATGTTATCTTTGTTGTGTTTAAGACAACGGTTCATAAGTAGTTCTAGTTTAATTAAGTCTACTACTTGTAATTCTTCTGTAGGAATAACGTCATCTTTAAATTGTGATATAATCCTAGCCCAGTGATATTGGAATAATTTAAGCTCATCTTCAGTGAACTGTTGTTGTAGCTCTACCCAATAAGGGCGAAATTGTAAGTCAAAGTGTGCTTGTTCTTCACTAGAGAACTCTTCATTAAGCCAGAGTGGAGTGTCAAACACTCCCTGAGCTATTTTTTTCTTGATAAAACCGAGTACAGAGTCAGGATCTCGGTCTAGTTCGGTTGCTATTCGGTTTAGACCAAGGTGAATGTTGGTTTTTATGAGATTTTCTTCTCCTTTGGAGATTCTACCCTTCTTCATGGTAACCATGTTCCTCCAAAATCTCGTTAATAAGGAAAAGAATTTCCTCTCTGCGTTGTTTTGTTACATAAATTTCATTTAAAATCTTTAAGTAATCCATTCGGTACTGGGCAGGGAGGTATTTATTAATAATGTGAGACATGTTTTTAGTTTCCATGTCATCATAAGAGATAGAGTACTTGTAATCTTGGTCAACTAGGTAGTCTTCATAGTCCAGTTGGGCAGGTTTGAGTACTTTAACTCGGTCTTCGTCGGAATTAGACGTGAAATGATTGTCTCTTACGAAGTTTTTGAGTCTGTTAGAGAGATTTACGCTGAGGAAGTTCTCCAGAGGGCGACCTTCTTCATATCTATTGAGAGCCTCCATGCAAATAATAAAAGATTCTTGTCTAATATCATCAACAGTATAACCATAGAAGGTATATCTGGGGGCAATTCTATTGCAAACCAGTGTAATTGTGTCAATAACTTGTTCTTCTGTCATTCCGTTTGGTACATGCATACCTTATTCCTCCGTTTTAATCTTGACCCAGCCGGTTCCATTATAGAATTCTAGACATTTTTTGTCAGAATTGTAAATTATGGAGCCTTCTTGTCTGTTTCTGGGTTTACTTCTCCTTGGACTTAGGGCGATATGGTTAGCAACTAGCTTTGATTTCTGGCTAGTAAGCTCAACATGGTCAGATGCAATCAAAATAGGCGAAGAATTAGCCTGCAAAGACTGTACCGTGAAGTCTGGACTAAGAATAAATCCAAGTTCTTCTGAGTTAATGGACTGGATCTCACCTTCTAGTCTTCCTAAGAGGGAATTTTCTTCTATTTCGACTGGCGAGGGCGTGTCTGGCTCAGTGCTACATACTACAGTATTGTTTCTACAGAAGAGATCTATATAATTATGTGGAATGTAGGTGCCAACAACTACATGGGTGTCATCTGGAAGGGAGAGAAAACCATCATCTGTGGTGGAAGTTCCTTCCTCTTCATTTTGTATAAGCTCTAAAGAGACCTGTCTTTTGAGATGAAACCTCTTACCAACCCGTTTTATTTGAGCTAGGCCGCGTTCCTGCTGAATCAATTTTCGATAAAGAATATCTTCTGAGTCAAAATTCTCTAAAGTATAGAAAAATTGAGTTTCTTCATCAAAAGATTCACGCAAACTGTCTTCTTCAGCAATATATCCAGTAAAGTGACTTCCTGTTTTAGCTAAGAAGTCAACATGTAGAAGCTGTGGTTGTCCGTTTTTAAATACGGCAGGGCTAACAGCAAAGTTTTTATTGCGTATCTTCGGCATTGTCAATGATTTCCCCTAATGGTTTGTCCTGTTCCTTTAATTCTTCCTGAACCTCTTCGTCTAGTGCGGCTGTCGCTTTACAAGACAGCTCTGTTTCAACTTTCGAGTTGCATTTTTTATTCTTACAGCATTTGCTCATGATATTCTCCTATCTAGGGTACACTATATAATACACAGAAAGGGACAAATTGCCAAAAACGTTTTTGAAAAATGCGTGAGAATGGCTATAATAACGTGGGCGAATGGTTGAAAAGTCGTCCGAATTCAGAGAATATTCGTAAAAATCCGTTAAATGGGGCTGTGGTAGCGAGTCCAAGTCCATCTGAATAATGAGTGACAAGAGAGTTTACAAGGACTCCGAGGTCAGGCGAAAAAAAATTCTAGGCTCTGTGTGACCAACCAACCTAGACCTGTGAAGCTTGAAGTGGCTTTTGGCGTTGAAAAGAAAATAGTGTTGAAGACCTGACTGCTCATAGAATCAACCTGTTACCTGTTTGTTTCTTCACAGGTATAAATGGTCTTGGTACGCACCTAGGGAAAATAAATGAAAAGAATTGTTGTTATACCGGCTCGTCTGAGATCAGCGAGACTTCCGGAAAAAATGCTTTTGTGTGAGACTGGAAAAACTCTGGTTCAGCACACTTATGAGTCCGCAAGTAGGGCAGAGTTACCAGAGAGAGTGTTAGTTGCTACAGATCATGAGCGTATATACGATGCTGTCACGGGTTTTGGGGGCGAAGCCGTAATGACTAGTGAGAATGCCGCTAGGGGCACAGACAGGGTCGCAGAGGTGGCACAGAAGCTAGAGGATGTAGATATATTTGTAAACGTTCAGGGGGATGAGCCTGAGATATGTGGGCGTGACATAGACAGGGCAATACGTATTCTTGAAGAAAACCCTAGCGCTCAGATGTCGACTCTGGCAACTCCTATCACAAACAAAAGTAAACTAGAAGATCCAGCGTGCGTCAAAGTTATATTTAGTAATAATAAAGCAATAAACTTTAGCAGGAGGGCGTTTTCAGAGGGCGATAATTGGCAGCATGTGGGTTTGTATGTATATCGTCGTGAGTTTTTGTTATCTTTAGCAGAACTTGAGCAACCAGAGATAGAAAAAGCAGAAAGTTTGGAGCAACTGAGGGTTCTTTGGCATGGATATACGATTTTAGTCGCTTTAACAAAGAGTCCATCTATCGGTATTGATACAAGGGCGGATTACGAGGCATTCGTGGGACGATTCAGAACCTTGCAGGGTCAATCTAATTGATACTTATTTCTTTATTAGTGGTGTAGTTTAGCTAAGACACCCGTAGTGAGTGAGCTTGATTGCGTCTGAACCACCCAAGCTTTTTTCGCTATGTACATTGGAATTTGTCGTGAAGATAAAACACCCGCCCCCATTCCCTATACGAAAAAAATATCCTGCCAAGTGAAAAATGGGGGGGCATTTTTGACGTAAGTCGTTGGTATATAAGGACTTACGACGATTATCAAAAAAAAACAAAATAATTTGAGGATTTCCCTTGACAGACTCAAGTCTATGCTGTATAATGTCGATATAAGTAATAGAGGGAAACAATGACACTAACACAATTCATCAGCTACATTCAATACAGCACAGTTTGCCCTAGTAGAATTCATCCGGCACGCTGGAATGGCATGATTAAGTACGCAAAGAAAAACAAGATTATTTCTTAAAAAAGGTCTAAAGTCTATTGACAAATCTGCCGATCTATGTATAATAGAGACATAACAAGTTAACAACAACTAAGAGTAAACAACTATGACAAACTTTGAAAACTTCATCGCAACCACAGATTCAACCGCTAACATTATCGTTAAGGGTATCGGCGTCAAATCCGATTGGGTACACACAACCACGCCAAACAATGTATCTATCAATGGTGAACGTGTTATGTTCTACGATCACAAGCTACAACGATACATTCACACAACACAAAAAGATCTAAAATCTTTTGAGAAAAAGTAAAGATTAGGCTTGACAAATGCCGATCTATATGATATACTTAAAGCATAACGAAAACACAACACAAAGGAATTTTAAAATGGCTCAACTAGAAACACTTGCAACAGTCATCGTTTACGGTTCGGTTATCGTATCAATCGGCGGTTTACTGGCTAACATAATTTTCTGGAATATTCTGGGAAAATAGTCAAGTAGGGCTTGACAAATGCCGATGTATATGGTATAATGTCATTATAAGAAGTTAACACAACACAAAGGAAAATGTTATGATTAATCTAGGAACTGCTAACGGTTGGAAAGAAAATCCTGCTGAATACACTAAGCATCTTGCTGAGTGTGGTACTGAGCATGAGGTTACCATGTGTTACATGGAGTACCCTGCTGAGGGTAGTGCAATCAAACGCCAACGCCAAGAGGTTAGGCGTCAGTACGATGTAACTGTTACCCGCAAAGGTAATTGTTACAACAACTACACTTGTAACGAGTGTGGTATTAGCTACGATGTAGATAGTAGCGGTTAGATGGGTAGCTATGCTA
>Ga0114932_10001139_pt1 | contig 31132 bp, 23 predicted proteins | sample 2SBtaG_2_FD_87286 | JGI IMG/M metagenome (GOLD analysis project Ga0114932, IMG submission 87286) | Deep subsurface microbial communities from Kolumbo volcano to uncover new lineages of life (NeLLi) - 2SBTROV12_ACTIVE470 metaG | ecosystem: Environmental > Aquatic > Marine > Volcanic ...
AAAGACTTCAACTAACTTTTTATCTAATGAATCCATAGGTTAGATATTGTAATCCGTTTTTAAATCAATTTTCGCGTAAGTTTTTAGCGTATTTGGATCCATCGTTTTGACAACAAATGAACCCTCATGCCCTTCTTGCATTTTTAATGTAACTTTTATTGGATCGTTGGGTCTTAGAGATATCGTTCCCGTAGCAGGGTTTACCGGCCCCCCAGCTTTGGCCTCGCCAACTACATTCCCTTTTTTATCGTGAGCTTCAAGTATAATTTCAAAATCGGAGTCGGATCCAAATATGGTGGGGCTTTTCTGATCCCAAACCACATCAAATACAGGGAGGTAGGTTGTTATTTTTTTTGCCCCATTACGGTAACTTAAATTAACGCTTAGTTGTCTGTATTCCGACTTTTCTTCACCTAACCGTAAAGTAAGAACGGGCACCAGACATTCCTGTAATGAAACACCACCATGAAAATAGGAAACGCCTGAGCGATACGGAACCAACCCTCTAGGACCAGATATTTGAGGATAGTCCCCTCGGACACCTAACTTCTCAGAAGAAATGCAAAAGTTTGAGCTATTTTCAGAACCATTTCCCATTAACAGCCGATCATGAACATTAACCCAATTCCCTGAAGGTTTCGAACATACATCCCCAGCTTCAGTATGCGTATTTAAGAAAAACCCATGGTCTGTCGCAATAATGATATTTTGAAATTTCATTTTTTGAAGTTTATGACACGCAAACCGGATTCGTTTTAAAGAATCATGAATCATATTCAGTGTACTTTCTGGAGACGACTCCAACTGACTATCAATTTCAACACTCCTTATCACCAGGAGGTCTGCGGTTCCATCAAGTTTCTTAGTCTTTTTAAAATTACTTAGAGTCATTTCTTGGAAACGCTGGCCATAGATACCGCGAAGAACCTCCATCCTCTGATTAACATTTGTCAATGTCTTCTCAGCCAAAACCGGGACCGGCTTATTATCTTTCTTCGAAATTACTAGGTCTTTACTTGCTTTCGGCAACAAACTAGCCATCCCTATATTAGTCACTGTTGGTAATTGGGCAAATGCAGGTTCAATTTCCACTTGCCAATCCTCAGCCAGTTCCTTTTCCAAAGCCACACCTAATTCATATCTCAAGGCATCAACAAGGAAAAAAGCCACTTTTTTGCCGCTCTCCGACAGCTTTGAGGCTACCTTTTGATCAAACACATCGTTATTAGATAGCATTCCTATAGGGGGCCATCCAATTTTTTCAAAATGTCTTATAAACACATCTTGGGCCTTACTCGCCAACCGGCGATATTGATCCCTAGTTGATTCAATTACCTCCCCCATTTCTCCGTGGGCATCAATATAATTGCTTATTGATTGCTCAAACTCCCTTTGTAAACGGTCTGCCTCTCTAAGGTGGGCAACATAAAATTTAACAAGATGTTCCATACTATTGGTATGCTCAGGCAATTGCCTTCCTAAATCTTCACAAACTTCGCCTAAACTTAAAGCGGCCTTAACTAGACCCCATTGAACTTGACTTTCCCCTTTGCCTGACCAGACGGAGTCCATATGCCCTTTAATTATGGTGCGAACTTTGTCCGTATTGTTTTCCTTAAGCGCCAATAATGCCAATTTAAGAAAACAACGTTCTTCAAAGGGAAATGTATCTCGGTTTCCTAAATCTTTAATATCCTTACAATGTTGGGGTAAATACAAATCCCGCTCTATAGCCTCTGCCCGGTCTAGGTATAAAGCTTGAATCCTGGAATCATTGCGAAGCCGATCACATAATCCATCGATAATTGGCCTGGCCTCTTTTTTCGAACAAGGAACGTTTTCTAGGGCGTCAGGCAATGTGACTGGAAGGTCGAATACAAATTCACTGAACAAAATAAAACGCCACAATTCATCCGCTATCGAATTCCAAGTTTTTCCTCTGGTAATCAGTTTCAAACCAAGACAAGTGCTGAATAAATCCTTTGCCTCTGAAACCCAGCTATCTTGGGAATTTAATTTGGTCTTATGTTCTTCTGAAGGCGCCATTAGGGCATAAAGAATTTCATTAGCGGATTTCATTCCCAATATAGCTTGTAAATTGGGCCATCCCTTCCCATTGCCTATGGCATCTATGACTTCAAAAGAAGGATTGGCATTCTCATTAAATATTCTTCGGATTTCAGTAGCATGATTTGGCTTGGCCTTAATGCAAATATTCATATACTCATCCCCATCCCCATCAGGAAACATACTTCCACAAACAGTATAGATAGAAAACGGATCATTTTGCTTCTCTTCATCTGTCATTGGAGGCTCAGCTGGAACATAAACCAACATTCCCTCCAAATTTCCATTAGATTTCCCCAATTCTTGGAAGCAATCCAAAGCCTTCTCGCGGCTGATAATGCTACTTTTGGAAGTATCAATAATTTTTCTTAATGGATCATCTTTAAACTCCAGGCAAACTTCCCGATAAACTTTATTGGGATCATAGACTACTAAAACTCCCGTTTTCTTTAGGCGCGGTATTAAAACCTGAGTTTGAATAAATTTTGCTATAGACATAAAAAGTTATCCTGACATACCTTGCTGCTCTGCTATTTTGGATGCGATAAATTCATGTAATTCATCTTCGGATAGATCCTTTGGAACCCATTTATATTTTGGTTTACCTTTAGAGCCTTTATTATCCTTTACCTCTTCCCAGAGATCATTTTCTAAACCATGGGCAATAGCTAAACTTCGATCTTTATGACTTTTTTTAATGACTCGTTCCGGCCAAGCGCTATATGCCAAATGCGACCAGTCATACTCTCCCTTTTCGAGTTTTTGCCAGGTTTCTTTGAGTTTTTTCTGCCATGGTTTGTGTTGAAATAATTTCCATAAAGGAGCAGCAGTGATTTGAACCCCGTCATTGAGACTGGGTTTCCAAATCTTAGCGATTCGGAAAAGTTCACCTAGAAATTCTTTTAATTCACGCTCCAAATCAATTAATTCTTCCAGTTCTTTTTCTTCATGCCGGGTCCGTCCTGTCTTTTGACGTAAATGAGTGGAACTCTCCAAGACTTGCTTGAGTTTTGGCTCCACAAAATCATTCACACAAATATAGAGAGTTTGGTCGGTTAGCCGATGATAATAAAGCCAGAGGGTGTAAGACATTGAGGGCGTCTGAAGAGGCCAATAAATGGGAGCTTGACGACGGCTCTTTGAGTAGCGCTTTAGGTGTTCGGCAAAAAAGCCGGTAGGCTTGCTAAGGTAAATATTAATGTTTTGGATATCAAGATTTTCACATATTTCTAATTCAATTTGCTCTGATTTATTTTTCCAAATTATTTCAATAATTTGTTTTAGTTTTGAAATAATATTAGCTTTGTGTAGATCATCATCCACCATAATTCCATTCCACTCGACGATTGCAGGGTAATTAGGGGGAAGTTCCTCTTGCTTAATTGGTAAAAAATCCTTATTAATTAGCATTCCCTTCGCACAAGGAGCCAATGGGAAATAAGGGTCATCATTTTCTTCCTTTATTTTTTTGCGATTAGAAGTAAACCGTGTGATTTCCCACCGCCCAAAAGCGCAACCCAAAGTAATTCCTAAGTATCTATTAACAAGTTCTTTGATTGTGATTTTCGGTAGGGACCAAACATACCTCGAATCACTATTAATTGCATCATCAATAATTTCCTGGTCTTCAAGATTTAAGTTGTAGGCTTCATATACTAATTCATTAATTTTTGATAAATTAATTTTTAGATTATTATAATAATCCTCCCTAAATTTATTGAAGAGTTCACAATTTTCTTTAATGCTAAGTTTTACTTCAATTGCCAACCAATTATCGCTACGCAGGGATTCTTCTTCAGATGATAGTTCTTCTGCAATTTTTGAACTATTTTCGACCAATTTAGACATAGATTTTGACAATATGTAAATATTAGAGTTTGGAAGGGGGAGACGCTTCATCATTCCAGCTTCCCAATTGTGCCAAGCTCCCATCAATCGCATTAATATTTCCCCTAATTTTGAATTGCAAAATGCTAACCAAAAATCCTTATTATTTTCTTTCGGGAAAGCCGCCAAGCCTCCAACCGAAAAAATTGACCCAACCGGCATAGGCCTTGCGCTTAAACCCGCGACAGTTACTTTTGGCCATGTAATACCAGGAAGAAAATAATGCTCTACTGATTTAATAATTCTTGACCAACCCGAATTACCGTATAAAGGGTCCGCCCATGCTTTCATTTCTCTTCCCAAGTGTTTCCAATTTACAAGTAAATGAATATCCGCAAAAAAGGGCGAATACTCTCCTCCTTTTGCATAAGGAAACCATATTGTGCCCTCTAAACTCTTTTGGGAAGCCCAGTCTTTAATTTCCGACAAATTTTTATCCTCTAAATAACCTTCCTGATTTAGTATGTTTTCAGGAGCCACTTCCCACCAAAGGCGAAGAAACCTAAAATCATCCGAAGTTTGCAGACCAACTCTAACCGAGCCATAATTTGGGTCGAAATTTTTATTTTTAAAAAGAAACCTTATTTTATCATTGACCCAATAAGCTAATGGGGCTCCAGGAATAATCTCTATTGATCGCAAAGAAGCAATAAATGTGTTTTTGTCAGGACTCGCAACCTTTAATTTTGAAATGGAATTATGTAAAGAGGAATTTTTATTTTCTTCGTGCAATTGCCTAAAAAATATCATTTCCGGCATTTTACTTTTCGATAAACAATAAGCCGCTGTCTCCACCATCGCCTCTAAAACACCCCCACCAAGATCTGCAAATATGGTTGGAGGAGCATGTGTGAAAACTAACTCCTTTCGCCATTTTTCTAATAGAGATAGAAAAAAACCTGTTCTTGAAGTAATTGTTCCAATAAAACCTCTACCAGTAATTTCAATGGCATTTTCAACAAAAGATGCATATAAATCATTCTTACTTAGAGGGTAATTTTCCTGAATATAGTTTAGAGATTTTTCAGAGGGAGCCCCAAAAGGTGGATTCATCAATACAACATCATAACGTTTTCGGGAGAGATCTATAAAAGCAAAACCTCTGGCGGCATCTTCAACAAACAAAAGTTTCTGGTTGGTAGACTCCCCTTCCGCCATTTCCGAATAATCTTTTAAAGCATGGAAAATTAGTTGTTCAACTTGTTCCCAAAAGTCAGCTTCAGTTATTTCGCTTAGATCAAACAAACCCTTTTGACCAGCTTTTCCTTTTATTTCATCCAATTCTTGTTGGGTAAATAGAAGATCATCACCTCGCTTGTCTTTAGCTTTTAATGTTAACCCTTCCCATTCTTTTTTAGCTCGAGCAATTACTTCCTTAATTTCCTCTTCAATTTTTAGTAAGCTCCCCGCCTCTCCCGCCAATTGCATTTTGTCGAATATCACTTCCACCAATTGTCCTAATAATTTTGGTTTCAGACTATTGGTAAATTCCTTTAAATATTCTTTTTCCCCAGGCATGGGCTCCGCGCAAACAATGTTTGATTTGCGGATTTGAGGACGGTCTGGATATTCTAAATTCTTAGCACTCCAACTACGGTGAGCCCTTAGCCATAATGAGAGGCCCGCGATTTGCACAGCCCTGGAATCAATATCTACTCCGTGGATGTTATGCTCTATGATTAGCCTGGGTACTTCCTTTAAGAAGACCTCCCTCGATTCATAGGTTTGTGTTAATGGCTTCAAGGTTAACCCTCTCTTAAAAACCTCTGGCCCTTTCCCTAATTCTAAATTCCAGGCTTCCTCATATATTTTTTCATAAAGGTCAAAAGCATATAATCCAAAATGCATAGACCCACAAGCAGGATCCAGCATTAGTATTTCCCTAGGGTCTTTGAGTTGACGGTGGGGAATATGGACTGGTTGTTTGAGCAATTCTTCTTGAGAAAGGTCTTCATGCTCATCTTCTTTAGGCGGACCCATTTCGCCCTCGGCTAAAAATATTTCGGTCGGGCGGCGTACTAAATATTGACAGAACTCTTTTAACGCTGTTTGCCCTTTGGTCATTTCATGCCAAATTCGCCCCAAGGTATTATCTGTCAGAAACTCGACCACATAACGAGGAGTAAAAAATTGATTCCGTACCGCCAATTCCCTGCTATTCCGAGGAGCGGAGGATTCGTCCCGCATTTTTTTGCGCTCCTCCTTGGAATTGAAATACTGGTAGATCCATCCAATGGTTTCATCCTCTCCCCAAAGATGAGCAATTTCTGTATGATTAATCCCTTCTAAGATTTCCAGCAAAACTGATTCTTTTGGAAACAGCCTTCCCATAGGAGAAAATCGGTCGAAGAGAACCGCGAGATCTACGGCAAATTCATCGAACAAGCTGAACAAATAACAGCGATAGGTGTCCCCGGTTTCCCCCAGAGATATTCCCGATACGCGCTGATATAGTTGAAACCCCTTTGAATTAAATCCTTTACCAATAGATTCAATTAAAATGCCTCTGGCCTCCGCAATGCGTAATGCGCACAGACGATTAAGAACTGTAAATGCTTGTTCCCTGACAATTCGGTTTAGGGCTTGCTTAATGCCCTCCGATGGGCTTGAAGCTAAATAGTGATTTAAAATATCCCGAAGAAGGTGGGCGGTCTCCAGGTCAGCATCGTTTAGGTGGGTTAACTTTTCTGTATCGCTGACGGTTCCTGAAGAGGGGTCTAGGCCGTAATCACCTTGTAATTGACGAGTGAATTCATTGGTTAAAATTAACCGTGATTCCGCAACAAACTTCTGAAGACGGTTTCTGGTACTTTGGTCAAAGGCCATATTCTATTCATCAAACTCGATATTAATTTTAATATCCTTAAATAGCTCTAAATCGTTTTTTATTTCCTGAAGTTGAGTAATTAATTCTTCTAGCTGATGGACCTCTGTTACCGACTTTGGAAATTTCAAAGTTCTCGTAAGGCTCTCTCCTGATTTTTTTGCCTTTTCTCTTTCCTCTTCAATTCGGGCGAGCCGACGTTTTCTGCCTTGTTCCTCAATATTATTTTTTATTTCGCCCAACTCCGAATAGATTACGAATTCCTGGTTAACCAATTGCTTAAGACCTTTTAGGTCTTCGGTAACTGTGATCTCTAAAGATTCTAACTGGCTAAGCATATTTAACTGTTCTTCCTGGGTCAGCTCCCCCCATTCAGGTGATTGACTTAAATCTGCTTGGGATTCCTTAATGACATTAATCTGCTCCTCAGCCATTTTACTCACAGCCTTTCTGGCAACAGATTTTATATTAGTCAGCATGGTATTTAGATCTGGAATATGATCATAATAATCTTCCTTAGCTAAAAGTCCCGACAACTGAACGAGTGTTTCATTGAGTTCATCTTTTAACTCACCGGTCAAACCTGTTCTTGGCAAATCAAGGATCTCACGCCTATGATCCTGAAGATCTCCAATTGTGACGCCAACATCCTTCTTAAACGCCAAATCAATCTCTTTGGCCCACTTAAGATCATCATAAAGGGTAGATTGCTCTCCTCCTAATCGCAAAGGAGCATCCGAGGCATCTGTCGAAAGAAGATCGGCGATATTTTGAATGATAGATTGAATTCGATCTCCTCCTGGTAAGCCTAAAGAAGTCAGCTTTTCACCTAAAGGAGCAAAACGGGACTGTAATTGAGGAAAGTTTTTGACGGAGGGCTTACTTATATCATCCTCAAGAGGGAAAACGGTATCCCCCACTAAATCAGTTAAACGTTCAGCGGCACGTGCAAGCACCTCATTTGATGGCCGTTCTTGTCGAAGAGCAACCCCAACTGGCTTGAATGTATTATTGGTTTTTAACGCATCGATAGCTTGTTGGCCTTTTACTGTAACTTCATGGCCAGAAACCTTAAGTTTTAACTCACCCCCAACAAGCAAAGAGGCCACAAGATAGCGTAAAGTATCTTGGGACCATCCAAAAGGATCTCTTGTAAAATGATCTATTAACTTCCGGCCTTCAATATTTCCATTTCTATCAATATAATCTCGAATGCTTTGAAGGGCCTTGTAGTCTGTGTGAATGGTTGGTCTACCGCCTACAATTTTAACCAGGCCTAAAGGATCTTCTTTGGAGGTCATGGCGGCAAGGTTTTCAAATTTTAAAAACTTTTCAGCAATAGATGTTTCAACCCTAATAGGCGCTTCTGAATACCTATCAAAAACTTGGCCTACGACCTGACCTAAATATTTTTTAGTGGCTTCTATTACATCTACATCCAAACTCTCAACTGCTGTGGTTTGCCCTCTAAAAATAAAAGAACCTTTTGATAAACAACTTTTAAAGTGGCGTTGGATCTCCAAAGATAATTTATTCGCGCGATCAGACTGTCCTGAGCAATAATCCTTAACCTCCTGGTCAGGCTGATTTCTATAACGCTGGCAAATTTCTCGGCAACGGTATATCTCGGATATTCTTTCTTCTATCTCTGGAATTCTTCGACCTAAAAGAAAAATTACATTTTTGAATGTAGACTGTCTAGAATCTTCAATTAATCTTAATTTTCCTGTTTCATAATCTCCGGGATCAACAAGCTCAATTACGGTTTGAATCGCTTCTCTATCACCAGCAAAGCTTGCATCAAAAGAACCGCTTCTTGACTTTAGCCCCGTTGTGACAGCTAACGTTCCATCCAGTCGGGTAGAAGGAAGCGGCGTGAAACTTTCCTTTAATAACTCATTAAATAGTCGCCTGGACTCCGATGAACGTAGCGGAATTTGAGCTCTTTCTTGTTCAATATCATGTAGCTTTTCGCTATAGAACCCCAGATTTCCATCCTTTTCGCCAAAGGGAATATGAGAATCATTGATAAGATCATTAATTATCTTCTCGATTTCCTCTCTGCGAAACGCCGCCATCACACTGGGGTGCATTAAGCTTGAGACATTATGGGAAGATACGGGCATATTTGAAAGAATTTGTAAAATCGCAACAGTTTTGGCTACATCTTGATGAATTTCAGAATCGGGGAACCTAATCAATACTTTCCCAACAGCCTGGTGGAGAGACGCAAAACCCTTCCTTATATCTTTTTCTAAGGAGTCATAAATGGTAACTGTGGTAGCTAAACAACCAATTGTTGATTCCGCTAGAGGCTTTTGATGGTCTATTTCTTCAATTAAGATGTCTTGAACTACTTTAATGGCGGATCTAAGCCCAATACCACCGGTGGATTTAGCCAAAGCCCCCAAAAGGTGAAGGAGAATATCAAAATGGGAAGGCAAAAAGGGGTAAAGATTGACAAAGGTTTCTTTATTAAATTCTGAGTCATAATATTTTGCATCTTTTAATTTTGTATTAAATCTAAGCTCTTGGCCATGCGTATCAAAAAGATCCCCTAATTGTTTTTCTCCATCCGATGATTTCCCAAGTAATCGCCGATAACAGATCTCCTTAATATCTCTGGATTCCAAGTCTATTTGAATTGGGAAACGATCTTTTAACTTGTAGAGTTCTGGGGAATTAAGCGCTGCTTTAGGATCATCTTCTGTAAGAGTTTGTTGTGCAGTACCTATAAACCAAACCTTTCCAGCGCCAATATTCTTTAGATTTTTAGCCAGACCGTCCAAATTAAGTATTAGTTTTGGCGAAGACCCAACATATTGACCAACCTCGTCGACAATAAAGATTATGTAATCCTTACCCCTGGATCGAACAATATCTATCATTTCTTCAACACGTTCATTTTCAAATTGAATATATTCGCTTGTTTCGGTTGAAAACGATGTTGGGGTTTTAAATAGATCAGGATAAATTTGATGTGCAATTTCCGGAATTATACTATCTATTACCAATGGATCATTTTGTATCTTTGGCCATTCTAAATCTGCATTCTCTTTAACTTTTTTCCTAAACTCTTCATATCTATTGTCCTCTTCAAGTTTACGCTCAAACCTAAACACTTTTAAATTCTGAGAATAGCCCGCCCACTGAAGTACTTTATAAAAAAGAACGGTGGAAACTTCTTTCCCCGTAGCTCCGGCAAGCATCTCACTTGCTAAATCCAACATAATAACTGCCGCCGGAAAACGTTTAGTTATGGCCCCGATAAGGGCCTTTGTTTGCGGCTTGCGCAAACGATTTTGAAGGTGATTAAGAAATGGCGCCCCATCAATTTGGATTTGATCATCAAAAGCTAGGCCAAGGTACTTAGTGAAGGAACTCTTACCAGAACCATAAAATCCAGAAACCCACACTCCGATTTCGTTTTCACCTGAAAAATCCATCGCATTTTGCATTTTTGTCAAAAGCTTTTCAAACTGATTCTCAATACTCTCTGTTACAACATATTCAGAGACTTCAGTTTTGAGCCTGATATCCTGGGCTACATTGTATGTGATGACTTTTTCTATAGTTCGATAAATATCTTTACTAGGATCGAAGAGCAATTTAATAGTATCCATATTTCAACCACCTTTAACCAAGGTCATCCCCCAACATGCATTGATCGGTAATTGCCGTCCTCAGGATAAAAACCTAAGAACTTCAACCTTGTTTTACCTGTTCTTTCACCTGGATAGAAAAAAACTGTCGGCACACAAAAGATCCCTTGAAGTTGACTTTCTATAGCTCCAATTCGAATATAAGGATGAAGAGCTTCTAAATCGACAACCAATAAAATCTCATTCTCCTTTCCTGAAAGGCTATTAAGTTTTTCTTCAAGTTTTGAGCATAGAGAACCATTTGTCACTGTATTAGCAAGAGACTGATTAGTTTTTTGCCATTTTGTCGGAGCCTTTTCATCTGCTTTCAACCAAATATTTCTTTGAGTTGCTGATTTTAAAATTTCGCCAATATTTTCTTTTATAGAAAACAAATGGACTACCCACCCATCATTTTTTAGTTTTGCAATCCAAGCTGGCATTTGACGTTTTACTTCCAATATTAGAGATGGCTGAAATACTAGATAATAAATCGGCTCATAGCTTGCATGAGTCAATTCCCTTCCTTGTTTGACTCGCTCCAATAGTTCATTAATATCAGTTTTCAGAGAAGACATTTATTATTTCTCCCCAGTTTTTATATTTCCAACTAATACGAATTAAATCCCCTGCGGTTTGATATAAAATAACTCCTGTCCGAGAAATTCTATTAAATTCATCTCGAACATCATTTTTTTGATATCCAAACAAACGCCAGTCCTCATGGGCTAATATTGAATTATCCCCAACTCCTAAAAAGTGCAAATCGTAAGCTAAAAATGAAGCCACTTTTGGTTCAATGCGAAATGTCTTAAATTGCCTTTTCTTCCCAACGCTATTTCCCAGCAAACCAAAATCGGAACAACAACCCAATAGATAGGTTGATACACGTTTTACTGTGCCTTCAGACCAAGCCCGAACAGTTTTTCCATGGTGATTAGCAGAAATAACAAATTCCCTTGCTAATTCGCCAACCAATGCTTCTTGCCCACTAATATACTTTTCCCAGTAAACCTCTTTCACGAAATCATAAAATATTGGATTTGCTCTGGCGGTAAAAATAAATAACAGCTGCGAAAACTCATTACTCGTAAGACAGCCTTTTAAATTTTTTAAAACAAGAGCAGGGTAATTATCTTTAAGGATATATCTCGGCGCAAAACACTCCCTAACAATGTTTTGAAGGCGACGCGCAGAAATATTTGAAAAAATTCCTGACCCCAAGGAAATTTGGAACAATTCAGAGTTTTTCATTCCAGGTTCCCATAATTCAAGCAGAGTTTTTGTTTCTGGAATCATTCCCAACCCTGCTTGCAGTTTGGTTGTGTATAAATGATCATTTTTCATCTGAAAAATATGGGTAAACTCTCTTCCCCTCAGAAAAACCCTTTAAATAATAATTGGCTATTTCTCTCCACACAGGGCCATCAGCCAAGTTTTCTCTGCTCCCCAATCGAACGGGACCAACTGATACTACGTTACAATCTTTAGATAATTCTTTTAAACTTCCAAGAGCTGTTTCTGTATCTTGAATGTAGGGTTTAATGTTCTCAATAGCCGACTCATCGCAAACGATAGAATGTAATAGTTTTTCCTGTGTTTCCGGCAATCTAAATAGATGAAATACATTTCTACCAATCCCAATGTGTTCATCATGAATGTTTGTTGCCGCTTCCCGGGCTCCATAATACTGAGAAGAAAAAGATGTTTTTCCAAAAATGGGTGACAAAAATTTAATACTACTATTTGAAAAAAAAGAACTAGACCACCAGTTAAATTGCCCTTCCTCGCCCAAATAACCAACCAAAGTTCTTAAGCTTAAAATATCTCTTAGGTTCAAATCGTTCATAGTAATTATATTTTTTAAATTTTTTCGTTATGCTATTAAATAGGATACATTTTTCAACTTTGGCATGGTCGGCATTATTCGTCAAACCAATATATCATTCTTTTATTCTTTCCTTTTTTGAAGAGAAAAAACTTAACCACCTTAACAATATCTGCAATTTTTTAGATTAAGTTTAAACGCCAAATTTTTTCACATATTTGTTGATACAATTTTTGCCGTTTTGTAACATCAAATTTTTTAAATTCATTATGAGGTTCAAAAGGAAAATTTAAATTGCCACACATGGTCAAAAAATTAGGATTATTTTTGTAAGTTAATTCACACAATGATCGAACTAATAAATTTTCTTTTATGTAATGATCCAATTTTTCAGAATAAGACTTCGCGCCATAAGACTGATTTGTGCCCCGCGGCAATAACACTAAACAACCAAGCCGATTTCGGCATTCGTCAAAATCCGTTTTCTGGGTAAACTCGTCAATGTGTTCGTCAAACTTGTTTGCCCAAATATGTTCTACCTCAAATGGCTGGCCCTCAGGGCTTTCAAAATAGGTTTCAAAATTGATATTAATTCCTGAATTCTTTTCTATGAATGTGATAATTCTAGATAATAGAAACTTCACAAAACGTCGATTTTGTCCATGTAAACGAAAACTACTAAACCCCTCCCAGCTTTCTTCCATTTCATCAAGTTTTCCTTTAAGGATTTCTTTTAATTCATCAATACTCTTTCTGCGGATTTCTTTGACTAATGTATACATTGTGTAGCGAATAGAACTGGAAGCAAATTTTCTAAAATTAACTGATCGTCTTACTACAAAGATCTCAATGTATTGCGCAACCAAATTCATTTTATGGGCTATGTCTTCTTCAGTATCATTTAAATCCAACGGGGCCAATAACAATGGATAACTTAATGAAGTTGCAATTCCATATCGTTTAATATAAAAAATATTCTCTAATTCTAGGCAAAAATTTTCCTCCGCATTAAGTATTTTAAGGTAGGCATTTAAATAAAATTTAAAGTTTACGAAAACAAATTTTTCAAAAGTTTCTGTAGTTTCTGGTTTAAGAGAAAGAGTTTCCAAGTTGTCACGTACCCAACTATGGAATCGAGTACCAATCTTTTCAAAGTCCTCATTTTTCGAACCAGCCTTTCCAGGCCTAATAGTTTCTGCATATTGGCTACGAAGCCATGCCTGAAAAAAACGTTGATCCTCATCCTTATCATAACAATGAAGTAATTGAACATTATTTTTCCAAATCGCATTGGCTTTATGCCTTGTTTGTAACTCTTTAAACCTCGATAACAAAAATCCTTTTAACATCTCTGTTGGCGTTAGGTTTAACCCCCTGTCATTCATGGTTTCAAATATGGTATATGCATTATCATCTGAATAAGCAACAATCTCTACCAAGACCACATTGTGTTTTAACCAGTCGATAAAAAATGGTAGCATTTTGCCTTTAATTTCTTCAGGAAATGCTTCCTCAATATCGTAATATCTATTAACCATATTGATGGTTGATTCATCATCTTCTTCTTTGCATTGAAAATTTCCCCCACTAAACAATTGATCCAAACAATCGATACGCTCCTCGACTTGAATATTAAAGGATTTTGAACCACGTAATTCAGAAAATATCAAAGGCTCAATTGTTTCATTTAAGCCTAACTTTTTTTGCAGATTATTCAAATAAATCAAGAGTAATGTTATTGAGGTCAAGCGTTGCTGTCCATCGATAATACTTCTTTTGCCATTTTTTTCATTAACAACAAAAGGACCTAAATAATAGTTATTATAATTCTCACCGTCGGGCCGACTATCATCCGGTGAATACTCATTTAAAAATGCGCCTGTTAAATCGGTAATTAATTCCTCAACATGTTTAGCTTCCCAGTTATATTCTCTCTGAAAAAAATCTACCTCATATTTTTTCTCATTTAGCACTTGGGCCACTGTTCTATCATCAGCTTCAATTTTGTTGGTCAATTTGCTCATTTAAATCCCTAGCGAATATTCGAGTATCTTGTAATCCAAATATTTATCCTACTACCTTTAACCCAAGAGAAGTATTTCATAAAATAAATACGCTTATTAGTTTTCTAACTCATTAAATTAGTTGAGATAATATCATATTTGGAAAGGCAACCTTGAATAAGCTTCACAAAAGAAAAGTTTAACATTGGGGATTTTATTATATCTTGATTTTAGATCAATATATAGGATCTGCTGATATTTGAAAAACTGCAGATTATATAAATTGTCCTAATATTTTCCTTTAATATCAGGAACCTCATGTCTATTTTTTAAACTATAAGTTTGTGTCTTCCTTAAATATTTCTTTTACAGACTTTTTCTGTTAATAAATCCAACCGGTAACAATACTTAAAGTTTTCCCAGCCAATTTATCTGTTTTTCACCTATACGCAAAGCTTTTTGAAAAAAATTTCATTAAAAAATCATAAACCCCAGTTAAAGCCTGTTAAGTAGAATGCAAAGATGGTTTTTATTAAAAGCAAACTTCATTAAATTTAAGTTCTTTTAAAATGGAATCATATCGTGGATCTAATTTCTGAAGGGATTTTTGATCCATAAATTTCCCTATATCAGGATAAAGAGATTTTCCTACTTTTCTAAAATCTGAGTAATTATATCCTGACCAAGATAAAACTTTTATTAAATTATCATCAGGTTTAATAGATTTTGAAAAATCTAAAACAGAGGCTTTTTTTGTTATAAAAATTTTTTCAAAATGAATTACCAGAGGCCATTTATTTTTTTTATCTTTTTCTTCATCGTCAAACCACAGCGTATTTTTTTCTTCTTTTATCCCTATAATACTGTAACCCAAAATTGATGGCTGAAGCTGATCCTGATACCAATAAGCCGATTTTTTTGTTGCATGAAAAATCCCAATATCTCCTCGATTGATTTCGTTCCATAATTTAGCGTTTGTAGGGTTTTCCGGAAACGCCCAAACTCCATTTTTAATTCCAGTTAACCAATTTTCTGTAGATCCCGTTAGCATCCATAAGGTTGCCATAACTAATTTCCTTAATATTTTTTATATGCAGTAATCATTGTTTCCCCTGAAGGATCTAATATCAATTTAGTACCTATATTTTTTTCGATATTTTCTGCTGTTTTTCTGAGTTTTTTTGCTAATTTTGAAGCTGTTTTTCGATCCAGAACAATTTGATTACTACCCTTCCCATAAGTTGAAGGTACAAACCGCTCCATAAAATTTGCCACTTCCGGAATAATTCGCCTTTGTTTCATTCGATCAAATGCGTGATTACTTATTTTCATTTAGATTCTCCCTTGAGCTTGGCTATAAAAGAATTTTCCGCATTATCAAGTCGATTATGTAAATCTTTTATCTTTTTAAGATCGCCTAAATATTGGTTTCTTTTAGATTTATTTTTTGGGAATGCTTTTCCAATGGCTTCCTCAATAACTTCAAAACCCTCTTCATAAATCATGTAAGCTTTTCCAAGATACCAAAAGCATCCTTCTTCAAATTCATTTGGATCATATAGCCCGCCTTCGACATCCTGCATTGCGATTAACTCAAAATCGTTGGGAGAACTGGGGGCAAAATCCTTAATAAGGTCCATAGCTTCTTTTCCGAAATGAAGAAAAATACGAACAAAATTTAAATGTCGTATGAATTTTGATGGATAAAGTGAAACGGCTCCATTCTTAGTTTTTATTTTTTGATTGGCTCTAGGTAACAGGTCTTTTTGAATATATTGTTTTATTGTGTTGGTAGAAATATCCCATTTTTTATTGATTAAGAATTCAATATCTTTCATCAATAAACCTCCCTTTTTTTCAGTTCCTTCTTCTTCAATTTCTTGTAGCTCTTTCTCTGAAAAAAAAGGTAGTTGATTTTTTACAATCCCTTTATCCAATTGATTTTTTATAATTGATAAATATTTTTTTCTTTGTTGAGAATTACTTACTGGAATTTTATCGAGAGTTTGTCTCCTTTTTCCTTGAGAATTCTTTTGGCTTGGTTTTTCTTTTACCGGTTGTTTTGATTTTTTCATTTTGAGTCCTTCCCATAAATCCAATCATTATGAATATCATTCTACATCTAAAATATTCATTGTCAATTAAAAATATACTATCAATATTTTAAAAATTGAGAGAATGTCAAAACTCTTGCTTTTTGGTTAGTTTCTTTACTGCTGATTTATTAACCATTATTCAAGTACCAACCCCATCAACTCCTCAGCAAGCGGATATAAATTCACCGTATCTTGTTTGTTATATTCCAGTAACAAGTTCAAAGCGTTTTGATCGCCATAAGTGATATATCGCTTCCACAATTTCACCGCAATTCCTCTTCGTTTGGTTCGAGGATCAAGCCGATCAATCCCAAACGTATTTTCCAACACTTTTAAATTAGTTTTCATGCCTAATCTTCTTGCAAACAAATAAAGATCAAGAGTCGGAATAGGTGGAATAACGCCAGGGAATTCCCTTTTTATCCTGGGCAAGTCAAACTTCCTACCATTAAACGTAATCAGCAAAGAACAATTTGAAAATGCCTGCACTACGTTCTCCCTGTTCAACTCCCTTCCCTTCACCAATTGTTGGCATTCAATTACTCCCTCTTTAGGTTGATACAATCCCATCACACTAATGGGTCCATTGAAACGAGTCACTTCAATATCCAAACAAAGTGCTGAGTGTTTGTGTCGCTCATACAACGTACCCCAGTAGGAAAGAGGAAGGACCATACTAATTGATTGTTCCACTGTCTTAATAAGGTTGTCGTTACAAGCCTTTTATACCACTTGCACTTCCCTAGTCTTACCATGGACAACAATGTTGAACCTTTTGACGACTTTTTCGAGAAATACGAAGCGTTTGAACAAGAAACCGTGGATGACATCATAGAGAAATATGCTTCATCCAAAGCAGAACGCCACTACACCATTTCATCACTCATCGATTCCCGCCACAAACAACGTGATGCAGAACTTGAAGCATTAGAAGAAAAATCTCAACAACTCTTGAAACGCTTACGTGCCACCCAGGTACAACGGATGCTTGAAGAGCTTTACTGTTTTAAAGATATCCTTGCCTTACAAAAACGTCTTACTCATGACTCCCACACCTGAAGAAAAGCTACGTAAACTTGCACCGCTTTCCAAAACACAAGCAGACCTCGCATGGTTGCTTTATGTGTCTAGTGAAGGTAAAGATCGGCAAGAAACAGAAGAGTTGGTTGATATCTTGCTTCACCAACAAGCGCAAAAGGATTACCAAGAACGCATTCATCTTGATCCTCCTCAAGCGTCTGATTGCTGGGGTAAATACCAACTAGGTACTGTGGAGTATCCTCCAGAAAAGAACTTTTGCTCCTTTGGACTGCGCGAACAAGAATGGATTAAACATACCCTCATTACCGGTATGACAGGCGCAGGCAAAACCAATCTGGCGTTTCTCATCTTGAGTGAACTCAGAAAACAAAACAAACCGTTTTTAGTCTTTGATTGGAAACGTAATTACCGTGATTTGGTTCAACGACCGGAATTGAGAAACCTCCGTGTCTACACTCCAGGATCAGAAGTACGCCCCTTTCGTTTTAATCCGTTGTTACCCCCTCCAGGTATGGAACCAGGTCAATGGCTGATGAAACTCGTGGACGTGATCAAACACGCCTATTTTGTTGGAGAAGGGGTGGAATACTTATTACGAGAAGCCATTGACGTAGTGTATGACGTCACTGACTTTTTTAAGAACCCTGGAAAAGAAACTCCTCAGTTGTATCAAGTGAAAGAATATGTTGCCAAACAACGCCTGCAAGGTCGAATGTCTCTGTGGAAAGCATCTGCAATGAGAGTCTTAGAAAGTTTGTGTTTTCGACATGGTCTTGGACCGGTACTCAACACCCGCACACCCTTTACATACCAGCATTTCCTCACTACTAATGTCATTTTAGAGCTCGATGCCTTGTCTGACGCAGACAAAATCTTTCTGACAGAAGCCATTATCTTATGGCTCTATGAATACCGTAAGCATCATGGAAAACGAGAACTCTTCAAACATGCGCTCGTCATTGAAGAAGGTCATCATATTTTAAGTCACCACAAAGAAAACCTGGAAGGACAAGAAACCATTATGGAAACGTGTCTTCGTCAAATCAGGGAATTTGGTGAGGCAGTCATTGTTATTGACCAAGAACCATCCAAATTATCTCATTCGATAAAAGCCAATACCTATACCAAAATCACATTTAACTTAGGTAACGGCAAAGACGTGCAAGACATCGCTCAGTGTATGAATCTTACCAAAGAAGAATCTGATTACATTGATTTGCTGGATACCGGTAAGGCCATCATTTCGCTAAAAGGTCGGGTGAAGGTGCCATTGCATGTGCAATTTCCAAAGATGGTATTACAAAAGGGGTTGGTTAAAGATAATGATTTGCCAAATACAAAAGGAGGACTTGTACCACCATAAGATGAGCGTCTACGATATTGTTACTGATACCATCGTAAAGAAATTAGATGAAGGCACTATTCCCTGGAAACGGCCCTGGAATGGACTTGGATCTGCAAAAAACGTCATCTCTCAAAAAGAATACCAAGGTATCAATCGTTTTTTACTTGATCTATCCAGCTATGATTCAAACTATTGGCTCACGTATAAACAAGCCAAAGATCTGGGTGGTCATATTAAAAAAGGATCGAAAAGCACACCCATTGTCTATTGGAATTGGCTACAAAAACAAGATGAAACAACCAAGGAAAAATATTCAGTTCCCTTGTTTCGGTATTATCGCGGATTCAATATCACACAAACCGAAGGCTTAGATCATCTCATTAAAAAGTTACATCAAGAAGATGAAGCGAAACAAATACAGTTTGAACCGATAAAAGAATGTGAACAAATAGTTCAACTGTATCCCAATGCTCCGCCAATAGAGCATGGCGGTAACCGAGCGTATTACCATCCCTCAAAAGATTATGTCAAACTTCCTTTAAAAGAACACTTTCATTCCATTCCAGAATATTACTCAACGTTGTTTCACGAACTTGTCCACAGCAGTGGAAATCTGAAACGATTGAACAGAAAAGGTATTGCAGAACCAACCTATTTTGCAACTTACGAGTATTCCAAAGAAGAATTGGTTGCCGAAATGGGAGCAAGTTTTCTGTGTACTATGACTTGTATTGATAACGATACCTTAGATAATTCAGCAGCGTATATTAAGGGGTGGTTGGGAAAATTAAGAAATGAGAAGAAATTATTGGTGACTGCGGCGGCCCAAGCGGAAAAGGCGGTGCAGCATATCAGCCCAAACACGACACCAGAGTCATAACGCTCTACATTCGCAAAGTATTTAAACAGCTTTTCCTGTACAACACACGGTGATCTCTCATGAAAAGTATTCAAGTGAAACCGTCTGATGTTAAAGCCATCTTACGTACTGCTGAAGTGTTGCTTGATCGCGTGGAGCATGTGCTCAACCAAGATGATGTTGCCAAAAGGAGATTGGCAGACATTAAAAAAGGGAACAGAAAAACCGTTTCTGAAAAAGCAATATCGGGCTATCTCCACAACCGAGGCGTTTTGCTTGAGTGAATGGCAACTCCACGCTCATCCAGATTTCCTTAAAGATATGAAACATCTCAGTAAAGAAACGTTAGAACTGTTTCATAAAAAACTACAAAAAATAAAAACTAATCCTCTACGCCAAAAACATCTATGTGGAACTGGACATTTATATCGAGAACCTATTACTAAAAATATTCGCCTCGTCTACGCAGTGGAAAAGAAATTTATTTGGCTGTTAACGATAGGGGTGCATGACAAATCATATGCAACATTCAAAAAACGCTTACATTCCTTGCGTTCACGGTATGACTTGAAATAAGTTCATATAAACAGCAGATCTAGAAATTCTTGAATCGTCATGTCTTGAGGAGATGTTTGCTCATCCTGTACTTCCAGATATTTCAATAATGCATCCTGGGCAAGCAATCCTAGTTGCCCTCGAAAAAACTTTTCTTTTAAAGGAGATATACCCTCTTCCATAGATAGAGATTATTTCTTTTCTATAAAAACTTTATGTGAAGATGTCCAGTGAGGATGCTTGAATAACAAGGTCGGGTTTTTATTAAACCTTACAGAGCAAAAGAAATAGGATCTTGATAATCGTTTAATAAAATAACTATAATTTGGTCGTACAGACAATGTCTGATTAAATCGTAGCAACTATAATTGAATTTACTTTGTAATCTAAACAGAGGCTTCACGTTTACCTAATTAAAAAAATCTGTGACTAATTTTGCCTTAAAACGGAAGTTCAATTAAAGAATTATATTCTTGTTATAAAAACAAAATTATTACAAAAAATATCGGGTAAAAGATACTAAGCCTGAATAAAATGCTCTGCTCTGAGATGTGGCAAATCTTAAATTAGGACAGATTTTTTAAAAGGAAATTTATTCCTAACCTTTGACTCAATGACAACTTTATATTATGGCCAAATTTAGCAAAAAAAAGGCAAAAAAATATATCTTTACCCTAGTACATGGGACCTTTAAAAAAAGAGCCAACTGGATTAATTCAGAAAATTTTTATAAACGAATTACTGATTCCCTAAATGGATCTGTTGTTTGTTTTGATCCTTTTGAGTGGTCTGGAAAAAATAGCCATAAAGCCAGGAAAAGGGCAGGCCAAGACCTCGCAGATAAACTCAAACAGTCTCCCGCTTGCGAAAGTGAAATCGAACATGTTGTTTTGGCTCACAGCCATGGAGGCAACGTACTCCTTCATGCACTTGAAGATGAAAAGGCGGCTTCAGTTGTTTCTAAAGCGATCCTACTTGGCGTCCCTTATTTCCACATACAAGAAAGAAAAATAGATCTATTTCTTGAAAATCTAACTCCTGCCATTGGTTTTTTAGGATTAACAACTTTTATCATGACTTTGGGACAATTTGCACGCACAGAATTTGTAGACTTTGCGAGTTGGTTTTTGCTTTTATCATTGTTTATTTTTGCCTTTTTGCTAGATCGTTTTGAGTCATTTTTTGATTCATGGATTGTTAGAAAAACTGAAAGTATTTGGAAAAATCTTATGATTCTCCCTAATCACCATGCTCATTGGCGAGCTAATGAGGCGTTCAATAGTTTTTATGGATATCGTATGTCCAAATTAGATTTTTCTCTTTATTTCTCTGAAGTATTTAAAATAAAAGAACCTGCTTTTTCTTTACCACGGATTTTTTCTATTACCAGTTCAAAAGATGAAGCGGCGTGGTGGCTCCGTACTTTGACTTACATAGGAGATATTCCCTTTGTGTTCTGGGATCGTTATGTCAAATTAGCATTGTTTGGGTGTGTTGCTCTTTCCTTTTTTTTTGTAATTTTTAATATGTCGGACAAAAGCCAACCTTTTTTAGGCTTTCCTATACCCTGGAGTTCTTTCTCAGAATTTATCGTTTTTCTTTTGACAATTCCTGCGCTCTTTTTCCCCACAATAATTCTTTCATTTTTTTTAGGTCTTGGAATTATTACTGTGAGCCAATTATTATTGTTATTGACAACTTTTTTGCGAGGTCACCCATTTGGCACTGGCTGGGAACCAGTTTATCAAAATCTTTTAGTTGAAATCAAAGCTTCGGAGATTATCCCTGAACACTTGGAGAATCATATTTTAAGATTTGACTTTGATAATGTGTATTGCCCTTTATCCCCTGACTTCCAACCTCCTAAATCATGGCATTCTGTTTTGTTGGATGACCCAAATTTGGTTCGTGATTATGTAGCTTTGCTAACTGATCAAAAGTTAGATCTATTGATTAGATGAAAGAATCATGTCGACTCTTAACTACAAGTGATGGGTGTTCGCTAATGGCCGAACTCAGACCCACATAAGAGCGTTGGATTGAATTTGATTTGATAGGCACTGTAAGTTGGGTCAATTCATAGCTACTACTCTTTACACCCATCACTCTCCAACACCTGCTCTAACCAATGTTCTCTTTTTATACCGATGATCTCCTCTTGAGGGAATTCTTCTGAATACGCAGTGTTATCTCCTTGCACTTCCACATAATTGGTTCCGTTTTCTTCATACAGGGCTATGATACGATGAGCAATAGGACGTTGTGCTGATGTTCTGTTAAACACCGCAATATTTCCCAATTGTATGTTGCTTGGTTCTACGGTTTTTCCTGTTGCGCCATAAACAAAACCGTTGGGAAACGGAAAATTCGCAAATTGTTCTTTGGTAATGCCTGGAAACTTATCGTTGTGTTGTTCCCACCACACATCAAAGTCCTGGTCATGATACATACTACAGGTATAGTCAGGTGGATCAGGATTCGTAGTCATCATTAATGCAGCACTTACCAACACTAAGCTCCATACCACAATGAGAAGACGCCATGCGGTCTTGTTGTGATTATTCGTTCCAAAAATCTGTATAGCAGATCGTGCCACAATCAGAACCAGAAGGTAAAGTATCAACAATACCCATTCCACTTTATACGCCTGTCCAATCCACGTTTGCACCAAAAGATACCAAACAAGAAGAAAAGGAACTATAGAGAGTGGGATACTCCACCAAACAAAATTTTTCCTTGCCATTCCAAGCGTAGAAAACTGATCTTTTTAAATTTAGTTAATTTGCCTGGTACTGTTCGTCCGCCTTGAAACCAAGAAATTCAAGATATTCATTGTCAAATTGAGTAAGGATCTTAGCCAAAACCTCGTCACCTCTAACAACATACCGGTAGCCGCCCAAAGGCCAAGAGTTGTCTCGAAGCTCTCCTACATTTCTATCTCTAATTAAGTCGAGTAAGTCATTTAAGTGGTTAAATCCACTTTCCGTTATAGTATGGTAGGATTCTATATCCTCGGAAATTCCTCCAAGGTTTCTTATATAATGGCAAACTGCACGAATTTCTAAAGCAATTTGATCAATATAATACCTTGGATAAGAATTAGGCCATCCAACCACAGTGCTGAGATTTTCTCTCATAGAAGGATCCCAGTAGGGACTGTTAATACAGTGATTGATTAATTTGCCTAATTTATTGAGAGTTGATTTGTCAATCTTAAATCCTCTTTGAACTGCTTCACCTTTAAAATTTATCAAAGCGTGGTTATTTATCGAAGAAACTGCGCGAAGAGATAGTTTTTTTAGAAATTTCATAGAGTAATCTGTATCAAATAGACTATCCAAGGAAACTTTAAACCCAGGGTCTTTACCCTTTAATAAAGCATAAAAATTCTGAAAGTTTTGTGCGTAAAATTTAAGTGATTCTTTAAAATGTTTAATTGAAGATAATTTTTTATCAATTTTTTCTAAGGGATCAGTAGTTTCCAAGGAAATTTCATATTCTATATTTCCCAGATCAGAATAAGCTCCTGCTATTGTTTGTGTAACCTCTGATCCTGGCTCTAGATATTTCTCATATCCACAAATAGCCTCATTAATATATTTCTCCGCTTGGGTAAGTAAATCTTCTTTATTATTTTGTTTTTTACTGGCAAAAAAATAAGCCATTCCCAATCTATGAGGTACTGTGTTTGCTTCACTATTAAAGGTAAACCCTAAGAATAAATGATGAGCAACTCGAAGAAATTGATCTGCCCTAAAAAGAAAAAATTTATTTTCTTCAGGTTTTATAGATACATGGTCTGCAGGAAAATTTAATTGAATCGGGAATTGTTCTAGAATCTTTTCAATTTTGCCAATATTTGCTTTTAAAGAATCCCATTCAGGTAAGCGTTCTACTGGATCTATTTCACGAATTCTTTCCAACATCATGGAAATTTCTCCAAGGCGCAATAGAGCTACGGCAAGGCTACGTACCGAGAGGAACTTAGATTTAAACTGTATTGTATGGTTGTTACTTTTTGCAATGAATGTGTTATCTTTCGCTTGAGAAATCACCTCTAAGGAATCTTTTATGGCATCTTCAAAATTAACAAAAAATTTATTGAAAAATTCAGAATTTTGAGCTGGGTCTTGGAGGTAATTAAAAAAATCATCTAAACCTAAACTAATATTAGCTTCTATAAGCCTTATTTTTGTTTCTATACTTTTCCTATAATGTCCTGATTTTAAATGATAGTTTTGAGCTCTTCGACATAAATCATTCATGGAACGTTTATCATATAGAAGTGTATTGATGGCCATTCCAACCATATCGAGAATGCCTGCTAGCATTCTATTTTCCATGTAAAAAGTCCATTTTTTTGCCAATTTTTCTTTGTTTAAATGGAAGAATGCCAGACCATAATATTCTACAGCTTTAGTAAATTCCAAGCTGGTAAAGTGAAACATAGCCAACTGTAATCTTTGAATGACAGAGTTTGAATCAAATGATGTATGGTCCGAAGCAGGAATTCCAATAAGTAATAACCTATGTGAGAGCCCTTTTTGTCCCATTCGACCATAAACTATCGAAAGCACATTGAGGCAATACATGAGCTTTGGGCTAAAATATAATGGAATTCGCATACTTCTGAGTTTATATCCCATTAATCGAATATAAGGACCTAACCAACCTAAATTATGTTCGTCCTCAAAAAATTCCTGATACCTAAAACCAGTGTCAGATTCTATTCTTTTAATAGCTTTTTCTAAATCGTTTAATTCTTTTTCGTTTTCCTTAATATTAGTAATTTTACCAGTTCCACTTTTTTGTGATTCGAAAAAATATTTATAATTTCTTTTCATGAATAGTTTTGCGTTTTTAAACCTCCATGGGAAATAGTAATTAGTGGCATATTCTTCCCAGTCCCTTTGAGATATGTCATCTATTTTCCTAAAAAAACCTTTTTTCCTTTTTTCAAAAATCTTTTCATCCTTTTGACTGATTTCTAAATAATTTATAAAATCCTCCATAAACATATTATTTTCTTTGAAGTAAATTGGAGAGGTTAAGTCAAATTGCTTGGAGGTCACCCTAGAGTTTGGATCCGATTGGGTAATTCTCTTTTTGTCTATTGTGGCCCCCTCGTCACAGAACCATGCATAATAATCAAGCAATGTTCGTACACCACTCCAAAGATATCCCACTGCAGTTTTGTGATTGCTTAATTTCATTTCGATAATTCCAATTTCAATTCGGGCTTCGCAGACCAGTTCCAGGATTTGCTGGGTATGGTGGGATCTAAAGGCATCTCTACTAGCAGGTGGTTTTAATATTCTTTCGGCTTCATCAATTCCCATTCGTATAACTTTTTTGAATAAATCAATAGCCTTAACATGATCTTTTATTTTTGATTGTATTCTGGCCATTTGCATTTGAATAAGTAAACTAGATACTCTTTTTTCAGGCTCAGAACTTATACTCTCATCCTGCTTCTCTAATTCAGATAATACTTCTTTAAAATCATGAGTTGAAAAAATAAAACTATGCTGCTCGTGAGGCAAAATTCTTACTAAAAAATTAACAGTTCTTCTAAAAATGGGAAGAAACTGATACAACGTTTTTCTCCCAAATGAGCGTTCTATATAATCTCCTTCCAATATTAAAAGCGCATCCTTGTAAATTTGTTTTGTAATGACCACTTTTTCTTGGTCTGGAAGAATACTAAATGCTTCCCAATCTTCTATGTTTAGGCCATCTTCATAGAACTTAAATGAACTACCAATAACAAAATAAAGTAAAACTTTATTTATATCGTGATCTTTATAATGAATGGGTATTTTGTCTTGAATCCGCATTTCAACGCCAGAAAACAGCTTTATTTTACTAGCCTCCTCAGGCTTCAATCTTATGAAAATATTTTTTGCATTTATATTATTTGTAGTATTAGCCGTGGGTTTTTGTGGGTTTTCTTCATCTCCTTCAATATAGATATATTCGTTTAATTCTCGAATTAATTTCCTAGGAATTCCTCTACATATAAAATTTAAGTAATTGCAAAACTCTTTTAAGGTAACAGCGCTTCCTTTCGTCGCATTTTTTTCTAATAGGTTCTCAACTAATTCTAGAATAATATTTGGACTTTCCTCTTCAGAAGAATCGTACCTCTTTTGCGTCAACATTGAGTTGATATAAAAATTTTCGGAAAAGATTCCTTCGTATAATCCATCTCCGCGCGATTTTTCAAACTGCCATTTCTCATACATATCAACCCCTGCTACAAATATGAAATTTGCTTTTGCCTGTGTAAACAATACTTTTAGTTCTCCAACCAAAGATTCCAATTGGTAGATATCTGATTTTTCTTTACCCTCCTGTTTTCTTGCGATCAATTGTTCCTGACTCTTCAACCTATCCAATTCATCAAAAACAAAAATTAATTTTAGTTCTTTAAAATTCCCCTTAAAAATTTTTCCTATGGGGTCATATTTTTTTGAGTAATCAACTAAGCAATTAATATATTCTTTTAAATCATGAATTAAATGAGCTGTTGTTACCATTCTTGATGACGAGGTTTCAGAATCATTTGATATTCCAAATTTTCCTGATTTCAAATCAAAGTCTTTGAATTTTTCAAAAATAGATCCCACTCTATAATCAGAACTATTCTTCCTTTCTGCTGAAACAAATCTAGTTGTGGATTTTGTCTCTATAGCCAACCCTTCTTCAAGAGCATTATGTAAATTAACAATTTGCATTGCTAATGATCTTCGTTCTTTATCAGAATGAAAAAAACTAGAAATAATTAAACTAATTAAATTTTTTATGCTTGGAATTGAAATGAAAATAACAGAAAAACCTAGCAAATAAGTCAAAGGAACAAGATTTATTTCGCCTTTATCAGTGAATAGGGGTGAATTTAAAAACTTTGCTACTGTGGTAAGAAGGGCAACCAAACCAACGAGCAACAATAGTTCAAACGCAAAACTTCTAAATATTGAACTTAAGTTTATTTTCTTAAACTTGTGTGAGTCCTTTAATATTCTTTCAATGCAGATATCGTTTGACAATCTGTTAAAAATCATTCTTACTAATGAAGCTTTTTCAATGGATTGCTCCATGGGTATTGAATTAACTATGATTTCTTTTTTATCATCTTTTTCTTTGTTGGATTTAAGGCAAAAATTAATAGATCTATTGACTACACTCGATTTTCCAACTCCTCTAAAACCAGTAACTAAAAAGCACCCTGATTTTTCAAGAAAACCTGATATTTTTCTCACCAATCCTTTATGTAAATTTTCAGATCGAAAAATGGTTTTGCCTCTGAGTGGCTCATCCCCTTGATAAATTTCTAAATCTAAAGGCGAATGATCCATTTCTTGAAATTGATCAATTTTTACTTTCCATTTGATATCATTTTTTCCAACCGGAGAAGTCATACGAACTCCAAATATGGTTTTCCCTTTAAGGAAAATATTTTTTTATTAGTTTGCTATAAGAAAATTAATTATAGATAATCGAATTAGGAAATGCATTAGTGAAATAGTAAATATAGATTTATGAAATTCTAATTATTTGTTTATTTACAAGTTAAACAAAATTTAATTTTTTAATACATTGATGCTGTGATTTGTTTTTTTGAAACTTTACTCAAATAATTTTCGTATGCATACATTCCTTGGTTGTTCAAGTTAAATTCTTCAAGCAAAAATGCTTTTCTTTTTTGGACTCCAATTAAAAGATAGTTTTGAGATTGCTGGTTTTTTAGTTTGGTATCATTCCACCGCTGCACTTCACCAACGATATAAATCTGATCGTTAAACTTTTCTTTTTCTTTTTTTATTACGTCTTTAATATTTTGAGGGATATATCCTGAAAAAGGAGCATTTAAAATTGTTTTGAAATGATGTTCATTTCCACCCCATTTTCCATAGGTTGTTATTTTTTCGATGTGCTCATCAATACCTTCAGGAAAACGACCTAGTGACTTTACAGTTAATTTATCCCTCCCCGCACTATATCCATCTATTTCAAAGTACACCCTGCCAGAAACTTCAATCTGATAATCAGGTGATTTATGGTGGTACACACCGAAAATAGGAAGGGCAGTATTTATTTTAATATCTCCATGTTTTGTATGAGCTGAAACGGTCTGGCGTTTCTTCAATTCAAGAAAAGAGAGGTCAATTATTGGGTATTCCTTTGAAATGATACTCCAGGCTAAATTGTCATTTTGAACTTGTAGTTTATTTTGTAAACGGACTATAGAAGTTTCATAATTTTCTTTTTCAATTCCTAGCAATTCATCCTTACTTCTAGCCAACGCTGTTAAGTTTTCTTTAGTTTTGTTGATTGACTCTTCTTGGAAATTTATTTTATCCATTAATTCATCCAAGCCTGCTAGACCATTGAACTTGACCACACTAGTTCTCAATTTGTGTTTATCCAAAAGTAACTCTGAAATACAAACCACCATGGAGCGGTAATGCTTAACCATTTATAAGGTTTACTTAGAGAATTTAATGAAATAAAAATATATTTGATCCAACGGCTTGTGAAAAAAGGGGGGTGGACAAGAGTAAACAATTCAGGTCACTCTTAGAAATATTGACTTTATTTGATTAATTTATTAAGCGAGAACTATTTAAACCTTTATCCTTCCAAACCAAAACTATACGCGTACCCCATCCCTTTTAGCCGAGACTGATTATCTTCAAACACCAGAATGTAAGAGCCATCGGAGTAAGGCCAAATGACCGTAGTAGCATCAATCGTATCTACATGCGTTAGGTTAATGAGTCGTTGATTCGTATACGTGGAGGTTATTGCTTCTGAAGCATTCCATAACGAACGTAAGCGAACTGGAAACGTAGAAGAAAATCGTTCCAAACGAAGTTGTTGGGTACTGATGCGAATGGTTATGGGTTGTGTCCACTCAAGTACTACTTCCTTGTCCGTGATACGTGTGGTTACTTGTTCTTCCTCAACCTCAATCGTTGCTCCTTTAATACTATCGATAGTGTTAGTAATACACTCAGGCACGTGTTCTCTAAGATAAAAAGACACTTCACGTTCGAGTTCCGGTAGAGTGACGAGTCGCTTTGCAGCATCATAGACTTGAATGTCTTCATATTCGATATAGCGTTTGGGATACAATCGACCTTGCAAGCCAATCTGTTCAAACGCTGTTGTTCCATGTAAGTGCAAACAATCAGTTACTGCTGTGCTCACTTGCTGTTCTCGTACCACCAAACGTTCGGTAATTTGTTCTTGGGTGAGCCCAAAACCATCCACGTTGTTGAGCGCCAAAAAACCAAGAAAGAATAAAAAGAGAATGACCAAACCTACAAGGAAGAAGGTACTTATCTGAGCTTTGGTTGTTTTCATGAGATGAGGTAGTCAATCAACGGTACGTTGCGAATTCTGTCCCAATAGGTTTGCAGATACGTTTGGGCTTGTGCAATATCCAACGAGTTAACACCAAGCACTTTGACCTGGGAGTTTCCCTGTTGAACGATCGTGGTGTTGAACTGGAGAGTGGCGTTGTCAAAATTGGTTTGGTAATGCTTAAGGACTTTGGGTGTCCAGTGTGACGTGCTATTGAGCAATCGGCTTGCGCCTGTTTCTTGAATCTGATGACGTCCCCAACCTATATCAGAAAGTGGCACAGATGGTTGAGTTTGTTCGTTGGTAAGCAAAAAGTTATCCACAAACAGTATTTTGTTATCCAGTTCTAACAGTGCCATATTGTCTGGATCATAACTGGCATACACCGGCACCGGTGTAAATGGAGGAAGGAGGATAAAGTCATCAAGGATAAGTTCAAAAGGCATTCTGAGATAGTCTACGATACCGTTGAGCTCCATCGTATTGGTGGTGAAGTCCACCAGTCCGTCATAGTCGGTATAGGGTCTTCCATCCAATCGCTGCAAACACAATTTGTAGGATGAAGAATTTTCTGGAACATGGATACCAAAATTACTGGGTAAGTTTTTTGCGGTGTGCCAATACCGTCCTACTGGTTCTATAGTCATGCAATTGAAACATTGCGATCCTAAATCTAAGGAGGCAGAGATATTAGCAGTGATGGAATCAGTGAGATTATTGCCAAAGGAACAGGTGAGGATTCCTTTTTTGAGGTTGTATTGTGGTGGTTTCCCTTTAGAGAGAGTAAGAGAGCTTTCGTTAGACAATGCTTTAAAGACCGTTTCTGTTTTACCACAGTCACTCAGAGAAAAGGTCAACGCATGGTGAGGATTAATCTCCAAGGTTTTATCTGTACTAACCACACGACTGTCGTGAAGGTCATAGACAGCAATACAGCCGTCTTGAAGTTGGTTTACCTGCCCTACATTAAATTCAATGGATGTGCCGGAGAAATTAGTAACACCGTTGAGCATACCGTAGCGCGTATATAACGTATCAGCATATTCCACTGAGATATTGTTATCCCTATAGGTAATGCCTTGACCATTGATAATATGGATACCGTCAACGGTTAATAACAGAATATTGTCAATTGCCCAACCGTTATCAAAGGTAGTGATTTGAGTGTTTTGATTTCCTATTTCCGATTCGACTTCTTTTGCACGACCAAGGAGTTTGAGTGCTTCGTCTCTTGCTTTAGGATCTAGTTTGTTTGAATCAAATTGATCTATATTAAAGGTGCCATCTGGGTTTTGTTGGGTGAGGTGTTTTACGGAGAGTTCATTTTGTCTATCGAATTCTTGAACTTTGTCTACATCTACTTGGTCAGGCGGAACATCAACTATAGGGTCTGTTTCGTAATTGAAGGTGTCAGGGTCGAAGTTGGAAGAATCACTGGAAAAATCTAAGCCACCACTTTCACTTCCTCCTGAGGCTATAACAGTAGGAATAAGAAGTAATATTAGAACAAATCCTATTACCCTCTTTTTCATGTAGATACTTAGAAAACTTTTCTTTTTATTATTTTCCTAAGTTTGCCATTTTTATCAAATAATCAGGTGTTGGCCATTCCTGATT
>Ga0114932_10001144_pt1 | contig 30984 bp, 33 predicted proteins | sample 2SBtaG_2_FD_87286 | JGI IMG/M metagenome (GOLD analysis project Ga0114932, IMG submission 87286) | Deep subsurface microbial communities from Kolumbo volcano to uncover new lineages of life (NeLLi) - 2SBTROV12_ACTIVE470 metaG | ecosystem: Environmental > Aquatic > Marine > Volcanic ...
ACAGCCGAGTACGCCGGTGGCACCTGCATGCGCTCGCCCAGGAAGCTCTCCAGGACCGCCGGGAGGTTGTCGAGCGAGGGCACGGGGGCCTGCTCGACCACCTCGCCCTCGCGGTCGCCCGTGGCCGTGCGCGAGCCCAGCCCCACCGTGGCATCGTAGACCTTCAGGCCTTCGTCCAGGTACTGGATGAAGCGGGTGGCACCGCCCAGCGCGAGGGGAAGGACGCCGCTCGCCAGCGGATCGAGCGTGCCGGTGTGGCCCACCTTCTTGATGCCCGTGACCGCGCGCACGATGGCCACGACGTCGTGAGAGGTGAGCCCAGGGGGCTTGTCGATCACCAGGAAGCAGGGGGCCAGGCTCACTCCTCACCCCCCTCACGCGCTGCCCGGGCGCGCTCCATGTCCGCGAGCATCGACGTGAGCCGGACCGCTTCGTCGAGCCCGGTGTCGAGCTCGAACCTCAGCTCCGGGATCGTCCGAATGCGCAGACGCCGCTTGATCTGCCGACGCAACCACCCCGCAGCCCGCTCGAGCCCGGCGACCATCTCGGGCCCGCCCTCCAGCGCACCGCCGAGCTGGCAGACGTGCACGATGGCCAGGGTCAGGTCGTGGTTCAGGTCCACGTGGGTGATGGACACCAGCCCGACCCGCGGGTCCTTGATGTCGTTGCGGATGAGGTCGGCGAGCTCCTTGTGGAGCTGCTCCGCGACCCGGACCGCGCGCTGCTGAGCCATGTTCGTGCCTCGTCGTCGTGACGACGGCGCGCCTATCACCTCGCCGCCGGTCAGCGCGAGAGGAGGATCGCGTCGTCGAGGCCGGTGACCACCGCGATGTCGACGCTGGCGGGGTCGAGGCAGACGTCCTCGGGGAGCTCCCCGGTGCCACCGTCGAGGGACCCGCCTACCGGCCCTTCCACGTTGGATCGCGCTTCTGAAGGAAGGCTGTAACGCCTTCGGCGGCGTCTTCCGCCTTCAGGTTGAGCTCGAGCATGCCCTGCAGGTACGCCAACGCCGCGTCCTGGGGCAGGTCCTCCATGCCGTGGAAGGCCTGCTTCCCCAGGCGCAGGATGGCCGGCGACCGGGTGGCGATTGGGCCGGCGAGCGCCGCGACCGCGTCGTCGAGCGCGTCCGGCGGGACCACAGCGTTGACCAGGCCATGCCCCAGCGCCTCCTCCGGGGTCAGGTAGCGCCCGGAGTACATGAGCTCGGCGAGGAGCTTCCGGGGCACGGTGTGGCGAAGCTCGGCCATGATGACCATCGGGAACAAGCCCAGCCGGATCTCCGGCGTGCCCAGGCGGATGCCCGTGCGCGCCACGACCATGTCGCAGGCCATCGCCAGCCCGAACCCGCCCCCGAGTGCATCGCCGCCCAGCCGGGCGATGACCGGGGGGCCGCACCGATGCACGGCCTGGAGCATGGCGCTGAAGCGTGCGCGATGCCGGGCGGCCTCGAGCGCACCCGGACGGCTGAACCCGCCGGCGAGATCTCCGCCCGCGCAGAAGGCCTTGTCGCCGGCCCCGGTGAGCACGATCACGGCCACGTCCGGGTCGGCGCCCGCGCGCATCAGGGCGTCTACGAGCGCCTCGATGAGCGCACCCGACAGAGCATTCCGTCGCTCGGGACGGTCGAGGGTGAGCGTGGCGACGTGGTCGTGGACCTCGTGACGGACGAGCATCGGGCACTCCGGGCAGCGGTTCAGAGGATACCGGTCGACCCGATGCGCATCGCCATCCTGGGACAAGGCCGACTCGGCCGCAGCCTCTGCCAGCTCCTGGCGGGAAGCGCGTTCGACGTCCGGCCATGGACCCGCGGTCACCTCGTGCCGGCCTGTGACATCGCGCTCATCGCGGTGACGGATGCGGCCATCCGCGAGGTCGCCCAGCAGATCCCGAGCGGCCCGATCGTGCTGCACACCTCAGGGGCGACCGACGTCGACGTGCTGCGCCCACACCGACCGGCAGGTTCGCTGCATCCGCTGCAGAGCTTCCCCGGTCCCGAGGTCGCGATGCCACCGGTCGAGGGGGTTCCTGCGGCCCTCGCCGGCGATCCGGAGGCAGTCGACGCGGCCCGCAGGATCGCGCGGACCCTGGGGTTCTGGACCTTCGAGGTCCCTGGCGACCGACGCTGCTACCACGCCGCGGCCGTGATGGCGGGAAACTTCGCCACGGTGCTGTTGGCCGACGCGTCCCGCGTGCTCGCAGCCGCCGGTGTCGACCCCGAGGCCGCCCCCGCCATCCTGGCGCCCCTGGCGCTCGCGTCCATCGAGCAGGCCGCGCGGCGGGGACCCGAAGCCGCGCTCACCGGGCCCTTCGCTCGCGGCGACCTCGACGTCGTGCTCGGCCACCTCGAAGCGCTCGCGCAGACGTCGGATCTGCAGCGGCTCTACCGCACGCTCGCGAGCCGTGCCGTGGCGTTGGCGGAAGAGGGCGAGCACTTGACGGGTGAAGAAGTGCGTACATGGATCCGTAAGGTCACGTAGCCCCGGCCCCCGGAGACACCATGCGGCCCCTGTGCTATCGTCAAGACGCGGAGACGCACCCCATGCTCGACGCCTACATCATCGAGAGGCTCAAGCGCGAGCGCGAAGAGCGGCAGCGCGAAGAGATGCGCCGAATCGAGGCCCCCCTGCCCCCTCCGCAGCCTGCCCGCGAGCAGCGGAAGGAAGAAACCGACACCGGTCGCGGCGTCGTCATCATCGATTACAGCCTCTAGCGTTTGCGGCGCGCGTCGGGGCCGGCTAAACGCCCACGTCTCAGTTTCAGGAGCCCGATCATGGCCCGCCGCTGCGTGCTGACCGGCAAGCGTCCGAATGTCGCCAACAAGGTCTCGCACTCCAACATCAAGACGAAGAAGCGTCAGCTTCCCAACCTCCAGAAGAAGCGCATCTGGTGGGAGGAAGAGTCCCGCTTCGTGACGCTCCGTCTCTCGACCTCGGCGCTCAAGACCCTCCGCCGCAAGGGCCTCTCGCAGTTTGCTGCCGAGGCGGGTCTCGATCTCGCCAAGTACTGAGCCCGTCGGGCGGTGACCGACCGCGACGCGGTCCTCGCAGCCAACCACGCGTTCTATCGAGCGATCGAGTCCCTGGACGAGGCCGCCATGGCAGCGTGCTGGTCCCGCTCGATCAGCGACACGTGCATCCACCCCGGCTGGCCCATCCTCCGCGGTTGGGCCGATGTCCTCGCGAGCTGGCGCGCGATCTTCGACGGCACGACCTACATGCGGTTCGTGGTCAGCGACCCCGTGGTGGACGTCCTGGGTGACGTGGCCCAGGTGACCTGCCTGGAGAACCTCTACGCCATCGGACAGAGCGGCACGGCGCACGCTCAGGTGGCGGCCACGAACGTGTATGTGCGCGTCGAGGGGGGCTGGCGAATGCGGCTCCACCACGGCTCGCCCGTGCACCATGCCGTGTCGGAGGACCCGCCTGCAGGCGAGGCCTCGTAGCCGAACAGCCCGTCAGCCCAGGAAGCCCCGGATGCTGGGGAGCGCCTGGTGCGGCACGTCCGGACGGGGACTCCGATCGGTGTCGACGAAGACCACCAGCGCGTCGGGAAAGGTGTCACGGTAGGCGTTCACGATCGATGGCTCGTTGTCCATGAACAACAGCGGCCTTCCCAGGTGGGCCAAGGAGAGCGCAGCCTGTCGCTTGTAGCTGTGGAACTCCCGCGACAGGTCGTCGAGGGTGTGCAGCATGGCGCCGTCCTGGGGGAAGCCGAAGCGACCCAGGCTCTCCCAGGTCCCTTCGCGAACCGTGTGGTCTCGGGCGGTGAGGTAGACGATCTGCAGCCCTCGAGCTTGCAGGCTCCGAACGAAGGCCACGGCCCCGGGCAGGGCTTCGTCCAGGTACAGGTCCTCGTTCGAGAAGAAGGCCTCGGTCCAGAACTGCAGGAGGTCTTCGAACCAGGGACGGACGTTCTGCAAGCCCGCGTTCGCGAGCGTGTGCGGGAGCTTCCAGTCCTCGAAGTGCTCGGCGCGAACCGCGAAGAGCTCGTCCCGTCCGTTTCGAGCCGCGTACCGACGCACGATGGCGACCTGCCGCGGGCGGTTGTCGATCAAGCAGCCGTCGAGGTCGAGGAAGGCCACACCGGGCCCCCGCAGAGCGCGGCAACGCTCCAGCACAGCCGTCTGACCTGCCGAGCGATCCATGGTGCCCCAGGCCATTCAGCTGGCCGCGATCTCGGCCCGGATGCCGACCAGCGTGGCGGCTGCGTCAGGCTGGTCGAGCGCGTGCAGGCGCTGGGTGGCCTCGTCGAGCAAGGCAAGGGCCTCCTGCTTGCGCCCTTGGGCGGCCAAGACCTGCCCCAACATGCCCTGGCTCACCGCCTGGTTGTGGAACACACCGGCGTCACCGTGGAGTTGTGCGGCGCGCTTGTACATCGCCGCTGCCGCCTCGAGATCGCCGCGCGCGGCGAGGCGGGTTCCTTGGGCGAAACGCGCTGCGCCCTCCGCCTCACGGTCCCCCATGACGGCACACGCCGACACGAGCTTCCGCCCGAAGACGATGGCCTTGTCGACCTTCTCGGCCTCTTCCGCCAGCGTGCAGGCCGCGTGCAAGGCGGTGGCTTCGCCGCCACCGTTGCCGAGCTCCTTCCAGGTCCGGGCCGCGTAGCCCAGCCGTCCGAGCGCACCGTCGGTGTCCCCCATGGCCTGCTCGATGGCGGCCAACTCCTGGAGCGTTGCCGCCCGTCCCTCGAGATCCCGGAGCAGCTCCCGCCCGTCGAGGGATTCCTCGAGCAGCGCGCGAGCTCCTTCGAGGTCGCCGAGAGTGGCCTTCAGCGAGCCCACCTGGTGCAGAGCCTCGACCAGGGCCTGCCGGTTCTTGGCCTGGCGCGCGAGCGCGACGCCCTCGTCGGCCCGGCGCAGAGCCCGATCCCGGTCACCCCGTGCCACGTCGACGTGGGCCAGCATCATCACCATGGCGCCGCGCGCGCGTTGTTCGCCAGCCCTGTCCGACAAGACCATGCCGCGCTCCAGCAGCTCCTGGGCACGCTCCAGGTCGCCCGACTGCAGGCAGAACTGCGCCAGCTGGTGCGTCGCCTGGGCTTCGCCATCCCGGTCACCTGCGGAACGCCAGGCATCGAGCGACGCTTCGGAGGCGGCTCGGGCGCGCTCGACGTCGCCAAGCTGCAGGGCGAGGGCGAACCTCTGCTGGTGCAGCGACGCGATGCCTTCGGCGTCGCCGGTCTGCTGCCGCAGGGAGATGGCAGCTTCCAGGTGCTGGTCGGCCGAGGACGCGTCGCCGGTCTTCGCGGCGAGCATGCCGAGCAGGTGGTGGCACGCCGCACTCCCCGTGCCGTCGCCGGCATCGGTGAAGGCCGCCAGTGCAGCGGTGGCCGCCTCAGCCGCCTCGACCGTGTTGTCCGCGGCTTCGTGGGTGAAGGCGGCGTGGAGAAGCTGGGCTGCCTTGCCCGTTTCGACCGCCATCAAGGGCTCCAGCTGTACTGCAACAGCTCACCGCTCTCGACGGCCAGCAGGAAGCCGGCGTCGTCGGGACAGATGACGCCGTGCAGGCTGCCCCAGCGCTCGGGGAAGTCGATCCGGTCCAATTCTTCTCCCGTCCTGGAGCAGCGCACTTCGAGCCCGTCGTCACCTCCGAAGAGGACGCGCTTGCCGTCGTGCGAGAAGCCGACCAGCCGGACCCACACGTACTCGTTGCGGATCTCCCAGAGCAGCCGGCCCGTCGGGCCGTGCCAGGCACGCAGGAAGCGATCGCGGCCGCCCGACAGCAGCACCGAGCCATCCCGGCTCCAGCGGATGACGCTGACCCCGAGGCCCGGGCCACCCACATGGGCTTCGCGGCGCAGCCGGACCCTCCCGGTCTCCGGGTCGACCCACTTGATCGCGCCGTCTTCCCCGCCGATGGCGAGCAGCCCGCTCTCGGAGAAGGCGACGACCGCTTCATCGATCGCCAGGTCACGGTCCGGGTGGCGCGCGGCGTGACCCCACCGCCACACGACCTCACCGTCGTCCGCACGGAGAGCGACCGCCACCTCGGGATCCCCGCCCACACTGACCACCACGCGGCCGTCAGGACTCAGGGCTCGACCACCGCCCCCGAGGCTCCCCTGGTGCACGGTGCGTGTCCAGAGGGGCTCCGCGCTCTCCACCGCCCCCACGCCGAGCCGGCGATCGGGGAAGCTGTAGAGGAGGCGGGTGCCGTCCACGCTCAGCGCCACCGCCCCCGAGGGCGCCGCGGTCGACACGCCGTTGTCGAGGAACGCCGGGCCCCCAGCCTGGCCAGCGGAGAGTACCTGGCCGTTCCGTGCAGCGGACAGGATGGAAGGACAGCCTTCCTGGTCGGGGGCATTGCGCTTCAGCACCACGGCGGAGAGCGCAGTAAGGTCCGAGCTGGCGACGACGCGGTAGCGGCGTGGAAGGGGCGTGCCCACCCTGATCCTCCGTGCTGGCCACACGCTGTGGCTGCACGGGGCGTTCTAACCCGTCTCGACCCGAAGCGTCGATGCCGGCACCGCCGGCCCTGTCGGAACGGATCCAGCGCGCCACCGCAGGCCGACCCCCCCGTCGCCGAGCGCGACCTCTCCCTCTCGCCGACGGGCGCGCTTTCGCCTCTCGGCCGTGGCCGCATCGGCCCTATTCGATGTACCCGAGCGCCCGGAGGGCCTCGACGTCGTCGTCTCCCAGCTGTTGGGTCTGCGCCGCAGAGAACTTGTCGGCCATGGCCTGGCTGCTCTTGAAGATGTCGATCAGGCGCGCCTGGAGCTCAGCGAACTTCGCGGCTTCGGTGGCCACGATGTTGGTGGTCTCACCCGGGTCCTTGTTCAGGTCGAACATCAAGTCCCCGCCCTCGCCGAGGATGATCTTGAAGCCGTCGGCGCTGATGAGCGTCTTCTTGTGCGCGTACTCGGCGTAGGTGTCGCCGGCCGGGGTCTCTCCGCCGCTCATGGCGGGCGAGAGATCGCGGCCCTGCCAGTGGGTCCCGTGCTTCACCCCCGCCAAGGAAGCGACCGTGGGCGCGACGTCCATCTGCTGGACCCGCGTGGCCACCCGCGCGCCGGCGGCGCCCGGTGCGCTGATGGCAAGGGGCACGTGGATGTTCTCCTGGTAGAGGTGCTCGTGGAACCAGCCGCCGTGCTCGCCGAACTGCTCGCCGTGATCCGCGGTGAGCACGACCACGGTGGTGTCCGCCATGCCCAACGCATCCAGCGCATCGAGCAGGCGGCCGAAGTGCTGGTCCCAGTAGGCGATCTCGCCGTCGTAGAGCGCGTACAGCCGCTCGATGTCGGCCTCGGTCGCCGCCGCCCCACCGGTCTTGAAGGCCTTGACCTCCTCGTGGGCCCCGGTGAGCGTGGAGCCATTGCTCGACACGTACTTCTCGTAGTACTCGTCGGGCGCCTGGTAGGGGCTGTGGGGGTCCATGTAGTGGAGGTACAGGAAGAAGGGCTGGTCGCCCTGCTTCTCCAGGAACGCGATGCTGGCATCGGTGAGCTCCTTGCCCGCGGGGCCCCAGGCCTGCGAGCCGGGCACGAAGGTGTAGGAGTCGAAGCCCTGACCGAAGCCGCGCTCGGCCGCGATGACCTTGGTCTTCACGATCGCCGCGGTGGTGTAGCCAGCGGCCTGGAACTGCTCGGCGACCATGTCCTGGTCCGGTGAGAGCGTGTCCATCTCCACCGTGGCGCCCTCCTGGAAGTCCAGGCACTGGTGCGCCCGCGGGTACATGCCCGAGAGGAGCGACGCGACCGAGGGCACCGTCCAGGCGTTCTGGGAGATGGCGTTCTCGAAGACCACCGCGTCCTCCGCCCAGCTGGCCACGCGCGGCGACACCGACTTGCCATAGCCGTAGGGCTCGAGGTGGTCGGCGCGGAGGGTGTCGACGAGGACGACGATCACGTTGGGCTGTTCCGCGCGGGCATCCGTGGAAGCCAGGGCGAAGGTCAGGGCCATCAGCTGCATGAGGGGGACTGCTCCTTTTCGGGCGGGACCGCATGGGCGCTATCACGATAGGCAGCGACAACACCTGGAGTGGGCATGGATTGCCTCGAGGATCGATTCCGTACGTTGCTGTCCGAGATCTGGACCACCGACGATCCAGAGCTCGCCCACACGCCGGAGGCCTTCCTCTCGCTGCTCAGGGAGTTCGACGGCACAGGAGAGGCGCCCGACGTGCAGCTCATCGAGGCCGCGTCGCGCGATCTCGTCCTGATCCGTGACATGCCCTTCCACAGCCTCTGCGCACACCACCTCGTGCCCTTCTTCGGCTCGATCGATCTGGTGTACCTGCCCGATCGGTCGCTGGCGGGCCTCGGCTGGTTCCCGAGGCTGATCGACCACCACGCGCGCCGGCCGCAGCTGCAGGAGCGGCTCGTCGCCCAGGTGTGCGACGCGGTGCAGCGTGAGCTCGCGCCGAAGGCCCTCGGCGTGCGCCTCCGGGCACGCCAGATGTGCATGGAGCTCCGCGGCGCACGCACGTCGGCGACCACGGAGTCGATCGCGTTCCGAGGTGAACCCCACCCCGCGCTTCGGACCGCCCTGTACGGTGGCTGACGCGCTCACCCTCTCCGGCACGAGCTTCGCGTGGCCCGGGGAACCGGCGCTCTTCGACGGGCTCAGCCTCGAGATCCCGCAGGGCAGCTTCACGGCTGTCGTCGGGCCGTCCGGGTGCGGGAAGTCCACGCTCCTGCGGCTCATGGCCGGGCTCCTCGCGCCCAGCGCGGGCCGCGTCACCGGCGTGCACGAACGACGGGCGATGGTCTTCCAGTCCCCCACCCTGCTCGCGTGGCGGACGGTACGCGAGAACGTCGCCCTGCCCTTGGAGCTGGCCGGACTCGAGGGCGACGTCGACGCGGCGCTCGATCTGGTGGGCCTGGCAGACGACGCCGACACCCTGCCCCGGGCGCTCAGCGGTGGCATGCGCATGCGCGTCTCGCTGGCGCGGGCCCTGGTCGTCGCACCACGGCCCCTCCTGCTCGACGAGCCGCTCTCCGCGCTCGACGCCCTGACGCGTCGACGTCTGCAGCGCGACCTGCTGGCCTTGTGGCGGCGCTTCCGCTTCACCGCGGTCCTGGTCACGCACGACGTCGACGAAGCGGTGTTGATGGCCGACCGGGTGCTCGTGCTCGACACGGCGCGTCCCGTGAGCGTGCGCGCCGACCAGGCGATCTCCCTCCCACGACCGCGGGGCCCAGCCGCAGCGTACGACCCCGTCCTGGTCGAGCACGCGCGGGCCCTGGAGGCGCTGCTTTGAAGCTGCGCGGCCCCGTGATCGCAGCCGCAGTGGCCCTGGGGGCCTGGTGGCTGTTGTCCCTCCGGCTGCCCGAGGTCCTGCTGCCCGGACCTGAGACCGTGGCCGCGGCCGGCTGGGCGGCCCGAGCAACCCTCGTCCAGGCCACCTTCGAGACCGCCGCAGCCTCGGCGCTGGGGCTGTTGCTCGCCATGGTCATCGGGGGCGTCGGCGCGGTGCTGTTCCTGCGGTCGCGGGCCCTCGAGGCCGCGCTCTACCCCTACGCGCTGCTGCTGCAGACCGTGCCCATCGTGGCGATCGCGCCGCTCCTCGTCGTCTGGCTCGGCTACGGACGCCCGGTCGCGGTGGCCACGGCCGCCATCGTGAGCTTCTTCCCGATCCTCACGTCGGCCAACGTGGGCCTCCGCTCCACCAGCCCCGAGCACCTGGAGCTGCTCCGGCTCTACGGCGCGGGGTTCACGGCGATCCTCTGGAAGCTGCGCCTGCCGGCCGCGCTACCGCACGTCTTCTCGGGACTCTCCACGGCGGTTGGACTCAGCGTCATCGGCGCCATCGTCGGCGAGTTCGTGGGCAGCAACGGGCAGCCTCCCTCCCTGGGCTACGTGGTGCTTCGTTCGGCGCGCTCCGCCGACACCGGCGTCACCTTCGCGGCGATCTTCGCCGCCACCGGCCTCGCGCTGTCGGCCTTCGCCTCGGTCCGCCTGCTCGAGCGCCGTATCATCGGCCACTGGCACCCCTGAGGAGGCCGCATGTGGCTCGTTCTGGCCTGCAGCACCCCCGAGCCGGGCGCGACTGCGCCGCGCGATGCCACCGCTCCCGAGCCAGAGCTCCAGGCGATCACGCTCGCCCTCAACTGGTACCCGGAGCCCGAGTTCGGCGGCTTCTACGAGGGTGTGCTCGGCGGGCACTACGCGGCCGCGGGCTTCGACGTGACCATCGTGCCCGGCGGGCCCGGCGCGCCCACCCTCGAGCTGCTGGAGAGCGGTCGTGCACAGGTCGCCATCACCGCCGCCGACGAGCTGCTGGTGAAGCGCGAGAAGGGCGTGTCGGCGGTGGGCGTCTGGCCAGCGTTCCAGCTCGCACCCAACGGCATCATGGTGCACACGGGCTCGGGTGCGGAGCGCTTCGAGGACCTGGTCGGTCTCACGGTCGCGATCGAGCTCGGCTCGCCGTTCCAGACCTTCCTCTGGCAGCGGTACGGCTGGGCGGAACAGGTGACACCGGTTCCGTACGGCGGCTCCGTGGCCCCCTTCCTCGCCGACGAGAGCTACGCGCAGCAGGCCTACATCACCTCCGAGCCGTGCGTGGCACGCGCCAAGGGCGCCGAGGTGACCTTCCTGCGGGCTGCCGAAGCCGGATGGAACCCGTATGGCGTGCTCGTCGCGGTGCCCGACCCGGCGCCGCCGTGGGCGAAGGCCTTCGTCGACGCCACACAGGCCGGCTGGGAGGCCTACATGGAGGCGCCATCCGGCGCCAACGCCGAGATCGCCGCGGCCAACGACCAGCTCACCCCCGACCTGCTGGCGTGCATCACCGAAGCGCAGGCGCCCTTCGTGACGGGGAGCGACGGTCTGGGCGCGATGACGGAGGCGCGCTGGGCCGCGACCGCCGACACGCTCAAGGACCTCGAGCTCATTCCAGCTGCCGCCGATCCCTCGGCGGCGTGGACGAGCCTGCGCTGATCCATTCTTCCTGCCCGTCGCACCGCGGGGTAATGGATGTCCCATGTTGATCTGGCTCGCAGCCTGCACCAGCTACACCTGGTACGCCGATCTCGATGGCGACGGCTTCGGGGACCCCGAAGCGCCCCTGGAGTCCCGCACCATGCCGGACTTCGCCGCTGGAAACGACGGCGACTGCGACGACGCAGACGCTGCGGTGAACCCGAGCGCCCGCGAGGTCTGCAACGGTGTGGACGACGACTGCAACGGGGACGTCGACGAAGCGGGTGCCGAGGGCGAGGCCACCCTCCACGCCGATGCCGACGCCGACGGCTACGGCGCCGAAGAGGTCGGGTTCGGCTGCGCGACCGAGGGCGCGACCCACAACGCGCTCGACTGCGACGACGACGACCCGGAGGTGAACCCCGAGGGGGTCGAGGTCTGCGAGAACGGGGCCGACGACGACTGCGACGGACCGGAGGACTGCCGGTACGGCTCGGAGGCACCGCTGCACGCGGCCCTGTCCGTGTTCACCGGCGTCGCGGAGGGCGACCTCGCCGCGCGCGCCCTCGCCGCACCGGGCGACGTGGACGGCGACGGTCGGGCGGATCTCCTGGTGAGCGCCTTCAAGAACGACGAGGCTGGAGAGGACGCAGGCGCGGTCTACCTGGTGCTCGACGCCGCCGGCGGCGACGCTCCACTCGGCGACGCCGCGTACGCCTGGACCGGCGAAGCGGCCGGCGCCTACGCGGGCTACGCGCTCTCGGGCGCCGGGGACGTCGATGGCGACGGCCTCGGTGACCTCTTCGTCGGGGCCTTCCTGGCCTCCCCGGAGGGATCCGCGACCGGCGCGGCCTACCTCCTCACCTCCGAGGGACTCGCCAGCGGCTCCCTCAGCGGCGCGAGCACGCGGCTGGTCGGCGTCTCCGACGACGACCACTTCGCTGTCTCGGTGGCCGGCGGCGGCGACGTCGACGGTGACGGGCAACCGGATCTACTGGTCGGCGCCTGGCAGGCGGATCTCGGAGGGACCGACAACGGGGTCGCCTACCTGTTCCGGGGCCCGCTTCCCGCCGGCGAACGCTCCGCGGACGACGCCTCGGCGGCCTTCGCAGGTCGGGACGACGGCGAGACCGCGGCCTTCGCGGTCGCGTTCGCGGGCGACACCGATGGTGACGGAGACGACGAACTCCTGGTGGGCAGCCACCTCGCCGACCTCGGCGGCACGGACGCCGGGGCGGCGTTCCTCATCGAGAGCGGCTTCTCCGGACCGTGGTTCGCCGACGAGGCCGGCGTCTGGCTCGTGGGAGAGAACGAATACGACTACGCGGGTTGGTCGGTGGCGGGCGCCGGCGACGTCAACGGCGACGGCTACGACGACCTGCTCGTCGGGGCCTACGCCAACGACAGGCAGCAGCCCGAGGGCGGCGCCGTGTACCTCGTCCACGGGCCCGTCGAGGGCGTGTTCGCGCTCGCTGCGTCAGCGGCGGTGGTGCACGGAACCTCCAGCGGCGCCCTGCTGGGCTACGCCGTGGCGACAGCCGGAGACATCGACAGCGACGGCTTCGCAGACATCCTGGCGGGCGCTCCGGGCGCCGACGTGGATGGCTACTCCAACGTCGGACGCGCGGTCCTTGCGCACGGGCCCCTGACCGGCACGCTCCGTGGCGACGAGGCGGGCGGACGCTTCACGGGAGAGGGGGTGAGCGACGAGTTCGGCCGCTCCCTGGCAGGCCTCGGAGACGTCGACGTCGACGGCTACGGGGATCTCGCCATCAGCGCCCAGTGGAGCGACCGCGCCGCGCAGGACGCTGGCGCGGTCTGGGTGTTCCCGGGGACAGGGCTCTAGACCCGCCCCGGGCCCGGATGGCCATGGAGCTCCACGACGCGGGGCTCGAGGTGCAGGGCAGGGACGTGGACCATCGCTGCCAGCGCGCGGCGGCAGCGCTTCGCCACCACCACCTCGGTCTGCAGCCCGTGCGGATGGGCCTCCGCCAGCCTGGAGACCGCGGGCAGCCGCAGCCGGTGCTCCGTCTCGGGCAGGCGAAGGCGGAGGCCTTCGGCTTGCAGGCGCCCCAGGTGCGCCCCCCTGCCGATCAGCACCACCTGGGTGCCCGCGAGGGCGAGCAGACCTGAGCCCGCCACCGATGCCTCCGGCCCCGAGCACCAGGACGCGGCGGTCAGCCATCCACGGCGTCGCTGAAGGCCTGGCAGGCCACGTTGATGGCGTCCACCGCCGACCAGAGCTCGTCGTAGGTGGCCTCGTGGTCGTCGCGGATGTTGGTCGTCTCGCCCGGATCCGCCTCCAGGTCGTAGAGCACCCCCGAGCTCGCGGTGAAGTAGCCCTTGATCCCATCCTGGCGGATCATCGCCCAGTTCTCGGTGTACTGGGTGTACACCGCGCCTCCAGGCACCTCGCCCCCAACGAGCGCGGAGCCGAGATCGCGACCCGCCCAGGACTCGGGCACATCGAGCCCCGCCTGGGACACGACGGTCGGCGCGACGTCCATCACCTGCACCCACCCGGCGACACGACCGCTCGTCACCCCCGGCCCGACGATGGCCAGCGGCACGTGCACGTTCTCCTGGAACAGGTGCTCGTGCAGCCAGTTCTGGTGCTCGTAGAACGCCTCTCCGTGGTCCGCCGTGAGCACCACCAAGGTGTCCTCGGCGTGTCCGAGGGCCTCGAGCTGTCCGAAGAGCCGACCGAGCTGGCTGTCGAGGTACGCGATCTCCCCGTCGTACAGGGCGTGGAGACGCTCGAGGTCCGCGTCGTCGAAGCTCTCCGTGCCGGCCTTGAACGCGGTCACCTGCGTGTGCTCCCCGGTCACCGACGAGCCCGTTCCCTGGTCGAAGAGCTCGTAGTACGGCTCGGGGGCCCAGTAGCTCGAGTGGGGGTCCATGTAGTGGAGGTAGAGGAAGAAGGGATCCTGATCCCGCTCCTCGAGCCAGGAGAGGGCAGCGTCCGTGAGCTCCTCCGCGCTGGTGTTCCAGTCGCGGTAGCCCGCTACGGACTCGAAGGTGTCGAAGCCCTGCGCGAAGCCGCGCTCCTCGGTGATCACGACCGACTTGAGCAGCGCGGCGGTGTCGTAGCCCGCGGCGTCGAACACCTCCGCGAGGGTGTCGAGGCCCGACCGGAGCTCGTCCCCGTCGATCCTGGCGTTGTCGTCGAAGAAGAGCGCGTCGTGGCAGCCCGTGTAGAGCGACGTGAAGAGGCTGGCCACCGACGGCACGGTCCAGCCGTTCTGCGACACGGCCTGCTCGAAGACCATGCCGCCAGACGCCCAGGCATCCAGCTCGGGGGCGTTCTCCACGGAGCGCCCGTACAGTGAGAGGTGATCCGCGCGCAGGGTGTCCACCAACACCACGACCACGTTCAGGTCCGGTGCGGGCGTGACGGCCGCCTCGGCCGTGTCCTCTGGCCGCTCGATCGACGTGTCCGGACCGACCCCCACACATGCCGTCCACCACAGAACCATCGCCACACCTCGGGGCAAGCCCCCGGAGGACTCGTGCTTCGAGCCGAGCCGACCGATCACATCGTAGCGGGTCTTACGCCAACGGCGCGGCACGGACCTCGGCCCCGTGGGCCGTCGTGCTATCTAACGACCCTTGTCGCACGCCTCGGAGTTTGCACATGCGCGTCATGGTCACCTACCCGCCTCTCGACGGGAAGGGCAGCCCGATGCTCACGCAGAACCGCCAGTTCCAGTGGTTCCACGAGCCCAGCTACCTCTACCCCTGCATCCCCGCGTGGGCCGCCACCCTGCTCAAGCAGGACGGGCACGAGGTGCTGTGGAACGACTGCATCGCGGAGAACAAGAACTGGGCCCAGTTCGAGCGGCTCTACCGGGACTTCCAGCCCGAGCTGCTCGCGCTGGAGACCAAGGGACCCGTGGTCCGCCAGCACTGGGCGATGATCGACCGGCTCAAGTCCATCGTGCCCGACGTAAAGGTGGTGCTCTACGGCGACCACATCGCAGGCAACCCGATGGAGTCGATGAGGGAGTCGAAGGTCGACTTCTGCCTCACGGGCGGCGACTACGACTTCTCGCTGCAGAACATCTGCAACTGGATCGACGGCAAGGAGAAGCTCGCGGGTGGCGTGTACTACCGCACCGGCGTGGGCGACGAGTTCGCCAACACCGGCCCCTACGAGAACCTGGGCGACCTCGACGCCCTGCCCTTCATCGACCGGGACCTGACCAACGCCCACCTGTACTTCGAGAAGTGGAAGTACAAGCTGCCGTTCCTCTGGACCATGGCCGGCCGCGACTGCCCCTACGGCAAGTGCACCTTCTGCAGCTGGACGGTGACCTACCCCCGCTTCCGCACCCAGAGCCCCGAGCGGCTCGCCGACGAGATGGAGTTCCTGGTCAAGCGCTACGGCTGCAGGAACCTCTTCGACGACACGGGTGCGCTGCCCACCGGCAACTGGCTCACCCGCCTGTGCCACGAGATGATCGGGCGCGGCATCGCCGATCACGCCGTGACCGACTGCAACTTCCGCTTCGACTACTTCACGGACAAGAACGTCCAGCTGATGAAGAAGGCGAACTTCCGCAAGCTCATCCTGGGCATCGAGTCCGCCAGCGAGCGCACCATCGACGTGCTCGACAAGACCCTCACCCGGGAGCAGATCATCGAAGGCTGCAAGATGGCCTCGATGGCCGGGCTGCAGCCCCACCTGACGCTGATGGTCGGCTACCCCTGGGAGACCAAGGAGGATGCCTACCAGACCCTGGAGCTGGCGAAGTACCTGATGCTCAAGGGCTACGCGCACCACCTCCAGGCCACCGTGGTCATGCCCTACCCGGGCACGCCGCTCTTCGACCTCTGCCAGCGCAACGGCTGGATCCGCTTCGAAGAGACCGACTACGAGCGCTACGACATGACCGAGCCCGTGTGCGTGCTCACCGACATGGATCGGGAAGAGGTCGTGCAGATGGCTGGCCAGTTCTACAAGCTCTACATGCACCCCAAGTTCCTGGCGCATCAGGTGATGAACATGCGCTCGGTCACGGACCTGGACTACATGTTCCGTGGCGTGCCGGCGATCTGGGGCCACATCAAGGACTTCGCCACCATCCGTGGTCCCGAGTCCCAGTCGAGCGCGGCCAAGTAGGCGCCCGCGGTAGCCTGCTGCCATGAGCAGACATCGCCGCGTCGGCATCCTCACCGGAGGGGGCGACGCCCCCGGCCTCAACGCTGTCCTCCGAGCCTTCGTGAAGCGCGCCGTCGGCCAGCTGCACTGGCAGGTCGTGGGCATCGAAGACAGCTTCGACGGCCTCCTCGCCACGCCGTACCAGGTGCAGGACCTGACCATGGTCAGCTGCTCGGGTCTGCTCGCGCGTGGCGGCACCATGCTCGGCACCACGAACCGAGGTGACCCCTTTGCCTACCGGGACGGGGCCGACGTCAGCCAGCGTGTGGCCGATGCCGTGGAGGACCTCGGGCTCGAGGGGCTGGTGGTCATCGGAGGTGACGGCACGCAGAAGATCGGGTGGCGGCTCATGGAGGAGCGTGGCGTGAACGTGGTCGGGGTGCCCAAGACCATCGACAACGACCTCAGCGCCACCGACTACACCTTCGGCTACATGACGGCGGTGGACGTGGCGACGGAGGCGCTCGACCGCTTGCACACGACCGCGGAGAGCCACGACCGGGTGATGCTCCTGGAGGTCATGGGCCGCGACGCCGGCCACATCGCCCTGCAGGCCGGTCTGGCGGGTGGCGCCGACTGCATCGTCATCCCCGAGATTCCCTGGGACGTCGAACGCATCTGCCGCAAGATCGACAAGCGACGGTCGCTCGGTCGCTTGTTCACGCTCATCATCGTCGCCGAGGGGGCGCGCCCGAACGACGGAAACGTCGACGAAGACCCCGTCGGTGCGGGAGGCCCCGCGGTCACCCTGGCGAGGCAGATCGGTGAGCGGAGAGCCGTCGAGACCCGGGTGACGGTGCTGGGCCACCTGCAACGCGGGGGGAGTCCCGATGCCTTCGACCGCATCCTCGCCACCCGCTTTGGCGTGCACGCCGTCGATCTGGTCGACGCCGATCGGTGGGGGGAGATCGCCGTGCTCCAGAACGGTCGGGTGGTGGGCGTGCCCATCGAGGAAGCCGTCGCCAGCTACCGCTTCGTGGACACCGAGGGGGAGCTGGTGCGGACCGCCCGCGCCGTCGGCGTCGAGTTCGGGGGGTAGAGCACCAATCAGGTGATCTCGAGTCGCACGCTTGCACCCGCCGGCCGTGGCCGGCGTTGCGGGCCTCGCCAGCCACGACCAGCCTGCGCGGCGCCTGCTCCGTTCGATGACCTGATCGGCGCTCTGACCCGCTACCTCAGCGCGCAGAGGCCGATGAGCTCGTCGCCCCGGTGCAGGGGCACTGCCTTCAACGCTGCCGGCCCCGCCACGCTGCCCTGTTGCAGCACGAGGTCCACCAGCCAGGGATACGGGTCGCACACGCCGACCACATCCTGTTCGGCCAGCCACGCGCCGAAGCGTCGCTCGGCGAGGGCCTGGCGGGCCCCGGCGTGCAGCTTCCCGTCTACCGCCACGATGGGCTGCTCGGCGAAGTACCCGATCGTGCCCGCCTGGAGCACGGCCAACCGACCGGGCGGCAGGACGTCGACCAGGCGCGCATAGCCGGCGGTGTTCATGCCGGAGGGCGCGAAGAGCACCTGGCCCTGCCGCGCGAAGACCGCCAGGGTCGTGGCCAGCAGCAGCACCCGCACCAGGGCCGGCCAGCCGGACCACAGCGCGGCGGTCCACGGCACCAACAGCGCGACGAGCACGAAGGTGTAGCGGTCGTAGAACCACTGACCCGGCACGAGCACCGCGTAGGCCAACAACAGCGCCACAGCCCAGCCCGTGACGGGCGCAGGGAGTCGGCCGCCGCGCCGTGACAAGAGGACCGCCGCAGCCGCCGTCGCTGCGACCGCCACCCACAGAGCCCCTGGGAGGCGAAGCCAGTGGGCCAGGTACCCCAACGGTCCCACCACCAGCGGCTGGACGACGACCACACGCAGCAGCCGCTCGAGGTTGTCCCAGACGAAAGCGGCCGAGCCGTACGGGGCCGGCCCGTAGACACCGACCTCCGCGTAGAGCGACGACAGCTGCCGCACCGCCGCGCCGGACTCGGGCAGCGGCGACCCGCTGATGGCGAAGCACCAACCGAACCAGGGCAGTGCGACCAGCACCGCGACCAGCCCCGCGCGGACGGCGAGCGCCGGCGCCCGGACGAGGAGCGGGAGGGTCAGGGCAGCGGCCAACAACGCTCCGTCCACCCGGGCGAGGACCAGGGCTCCGCACAAGAGTCCGAACCGGGTCGTCGCCGACGCGCTCGGATCCCGAGCGAGGGAGAGGCCCCAGACCACCGCCCACGCCGCCAGGCAGGTGGCGAGCCCCGTCTCCATGCCGTTGCCAGCGTGCTCGACCACGTACGGAGACAGCGACCACAGCGCCACCGCGAGGGTCCCGGCGCCCGGTTGACCCCACCCGACGGCGAGGCGGTGCAGCCCGATGCCCGTGACCAAGAAGAGCACGACCTGCACGGTGAAGGCCAGGTGCAGGGGCAGCCAGGGATCGTCGGTCACCGCGAACAGCGGCACCAGCATCATCGCCCACAGCGCCTGGAAGCCCGACGTGAGCACCTCGCCGTCGAAGCTCGGAAGCTCACCGGCCGCCATGCGCCGTGCCAGCACGAAGTAGTAGAAGCTGTCGTCGACCAGCGGGCCCCGCTCCAGCTGCCAGGTTGCAGGCAGCCAGCCGACCACCAGCCTCGCGAGCCCCCCCAGCGCGAGGAGGGCTGCAGCCGTGCGGGAGAGCCCCATCGGGAGCGCGGCGCGTGTGTGCTGCGCGAGAGGCCTCATCGGCCCGGTCTAACTAGTCCGCTCGCAGCGCGTAGCCGATCTGCTCGGCGTGCTGCTGAAGGTCCTCCAGGTACGCTGCACTCCGAGGACTCGGATCGGCGGCCCAGGCCTCCTGCGCAAGCTCGAGCGCCTCGGCGAGCTCGCCCGCACGTTCCGCTTCCACCGCCGCGTTGTGAAGGGCGCGGGCGGTTCCGGGCTCCGGATCCCGGTAGAGGCGCCGCCGAAGGGTCTCGGACAGCGGCGACACCTGGTCGGCGATGTCCATCGCCAGGTCGCGATCAAGCTGCCGCGGCACGGCCGTCGCGCGCGCTGGCATCGACGCGCCCGAGTCCGACCAGGGGGTGGTGAGCACGCGGTGGGCGTTGCCGGTCAACAAGGACGGGGCGGCGGCGCCGTGGTGCACCTCGACCGACAGCTCCGCGCTGCCGTCGACGATCACACGGCGCTTCTCGATGCTCTGGCCCTGCCCACGGGACGTGACGCCTCCCATCGCGGAGTCCAGGTCCACCTCGACGGTGGTCTTGACCAGCTCCGAACAGTCCGTGACCACCAGGCGGGTGGCACCGGTCGGCTCCACACGAACGCCAGGACGGGCCTGCAGTGCGTCGATCAGCGCATCCGACACGTCGGCACAGGCGCGGTCTTCGTTGACCACCGCGACCGACGCCAGGGGCACGTCGACGCGCGCGGCAGGCTGGACCTGCCAGGTCGCCTTCGGCGCACAAGCGAAGAGGAGCAGCTGGATCATCATGAATCCCAAGTCTCTTCACGATGCCCGAACGATCGGTCCCGTGGCAAGTCACCAGGTGCGTGCACGCACCCGAATGGGCTCCAGGGCGTAGGTTTGTGGGGCGACTTCGAGGCGCACCGTACGGTCCCGCACCACGCCCCGCGCCACGTGCACGGCGCGCTCGGCGGAGTTGTTGTCCTCGCTGAGGTGGGCGAGCACCACCGCCTGGAGGCGCGGTCCCTGGCTGGCTTCCAAGAGGTCGGCGCACTGCTCGTTCGAGAGGTGACCGTGGCTCGAGCGGATGCGCTGCTTGAGGTGCCACGGGTAGGGTCCCTCGAGCAACATGTCGACGTCGTGGTTCGACTCGATCACCGCGACGTCGAGATCCCGCAGCTTCCGCCGGATCAGGTTGGTGGCACGCCCCAGGTCGGTGAGGACCGCCACGGCGACGCCACCGAGCTCCACGCGGTAGGCGACAGGGTCGGCCACGTCGTGCGGGATCGGGAAGGGGTCGACCAGGATGTGCCGCACGCGAAAGGGTGTGCCGGCGACCACGGTCTCCACCCGCTCGGGAAGGACCCGTGGATGGGCACCCAGAAAGGTCCCGCGGGTCATGTAGAACGGGACCCGTTTGCCGCGCTCTCGGTGCAGCCGGTCGGAGAGGATGCGGGCGGCGCCGATGTGGTCGGAGTGCTCGTGGGTCACCAACACGGCGTCGATGCTGGCGCCGCCCAGGCCCACGGCCTCGAGTCGCATCAGGATCTGCTTCGTCGACAGTCCGCAGTCGATCAGCACGCCTGCGTGCCCGTCACCGACGTAGGTGCAGTTTCCCCCGGAGCCGGAGCCCAGCGCGACGACGGAGACGTCGCGGGAGAACAGAGAGAGGGTCATGGCGCTTCGGCGGCCGTGTCCTCGGGGGCGGTCTCCGTCAGCGCGCTTGCGGGCACCCACCCGAAGTCGCCACCCTTCCGCACTCGGATCAGGTCGGTGTCCCGAAAGAGGATCTCCACCTTGTCGCCGGTGAGACCCTCCGCCACCACCACCTCGCGCGACTCCGAAGGATCCGGCCACCGGAGCAGGTCGACGTCCTGGATGAGCCAGGCGTCGTCTGCAAGAGCAAGGGCACCGAAGAGCGCGATGAGCATGAAGCCTCCGAGGAGCACGGCCTAACCCACCGACCAGACTGCGGCGTTAGCCCTTGGCATGGAGCTGGTCGCTGCCATCGGGCGTGTGGGCGCCTTCGCCGGTTCCGTGGTGGTCCGCCTCCCCCACCCCGCCTGGCGGAGCTCGGACCTCGCCCGCCACGTCCTCACCGTCACCGGACGCTGTTTTGGACCCGTGGTGGCCGTCACCCTTCCGTTCGGCATGGTCATCGCCCTGCAAGGACTCGAGATCTTCGCCATCTACGGGGCCGAGCGCATGCTGGCGTCGCTGGTGTGCGTCGCCGTGCTTCGAGAGCTGTCGCCGGTGCTCGCGTGCGTGCTCGTCGCGGCCCAGGGGGGGAGCGCGTTCGCAGCCGAGCTGGGAGCGATGCGCGTGCGCGAGGAGCTCGACGCGACCGAGATCATGGCGGTCGACGGCATCGCCTGCCACGTGGTGCCGCGGCTGCTCGCCCTGGTCATCGCATGCCCGATCCTCAACATCGCCGGCACGGCGGCGGGCATCGCCGGAGCGCTGTTCACGGCCACCGTGATGAAGGGCGAGCGCGCGGGGATCTTCCTCGCGGAGCTGTGGTCCTTCGCCACCCCCGCCGACGTCTGGGGAGGCGTGGTCAAGACGCTCGTCTTCGGCCTCATCATCGGGTGCACCGCGACCTACCTGGGCTTCCACGCATCGGGTGGTTCGGCCGGCGTCGGGCGTGCGGTGAACCAGACCGTGGTGCGGTCCGCGGTCTGCTTCGTCGTCGCGAACTACTTCCTCACCAGCGCCCTGTTCGGCATCCTCGGATGAACGTGCTCGCAGCCACGGGGCGCTTCGCGCTGTTCTGCGGATCGGTGTTCGGCGTGCTGTTCCGCCGACCGCCCAAGGGCGAGGTCGCGCGCGTGGCCTTCGAGATGGGCTTCGCCGCCCTGCCCATCCTGCTCGTGATCGGCGCGTTCGTGGGCACCAACCTCTCCCTGCAGGGCTTCTACGCCTTCCAGCCACTCGGCGGGCAGGACCTGGTGGGCATGTTCGTCGGGCTGGCGGGCGTCCGCGAGCTGGCTCCGATCATCGCGAGCGCCATGATCGCGGCGAAGCTCGGCACCGAGATGGCCAGCCAGCTCGCGGTGATGCGCGGCGGCGATCAGATCGACGCGCTCGAGGTGATGGGCGTGGACCCGACCTGGTACCTGGTCGCGCCGCGCTTCTGGGGGATGCTCCTGGTGATGCCCGCCCTGACCATCATCGCCACGGTGACCATGCTGGCCAGCGCCTGGGCAGTCGCCGTGCACCAGCTCGGGCTCAACGGGCACACCTTCCTCGAGCTCGCAGCGCAGGCCGCGCAGCCGCGCGACTTCCTGTTCGGCGCCCTCAAGTCGGTGGTCTTCGGCGACATCATCTGCCTGGTCGCCTGCTGGTGCGGCTTCGAGGCCGAGCGTGGACCCGAAGGCGTGGGGGCTGCCACGAACCGTGCGGTGGTCACGGCCGCGGTGGTCTGCGTGTTGTTGAACTACTTCTTCTCGGAGCTCCTGTATGGCTGAGCCCATCGAGCTCCGCGGCGTGCGCAAGGCCTTCGGCGATCTCGTCGTGCTCGACGGCGTCGACCTGAGCCTCCGCGCGGGCCGCACCACGGCGATCATCGGCCCCTCGGGCACCGGAAAGTCCGTGATGCTCAAGCTGATCGTGGGGCTCTTGACGCCCGACCAGGGACAGGTCGAGGTGTGCGGCGTCGACATGGCCCACGCGACCCGTGCCCAGCGCTACGACGTGCGGCGTCGGCTCGGCATGCTGTTCCAGGACGGAGCGCTCTTCGACTCGCTCTCGGTGGGCGACAACATCGCGTTTCCCCTCGTTCACCACCACCCGGAGCTCGGGGAGCGTGAGCGCAGATCGAAGGTGGACGCCATGCTCGAGCGTGTGGGTCTGCCAGGGCTGTACGACCGGCCGACCCCCGCGCTCTCCGGTGGACAGCGCAAGCGCGTCGGCCTCGCACGCGCGATCATCACCGAGCCGGAGATCGTGCTCTTCGACGAACCCAACTCCGGCCTGGACCCCATGACGAGCGACGCCATCGACGAGCTGATCGTGCAGATGAAGGAGTCCTTGGGCATCACCTTCGTCGTGATCTCCCACGACATCGTCGGCACGGTCCGCGTGGCGGACGACATCGGCATGCTGTACGGCGGTCGGCTCATCGAGTACGGTCCCACGCCCACCTTCGTGCGGAGCGAGAACACCGTGGTGCGTGCGTTCTTGGCCAGGAACCTCCCGTGAAGCGGAAGCACGAGATCGGCGTGGGCGCGCTGCTGCTCGGCGCGGTGGCGGCGCTCGCCTGGATGTCGCTGCAGGTCGGGGCCATCCGAGGACCGGGTGAGAGCGTGTCCGTCACCGCGCGCTTCGAGGACGCCGGCGCGCTCAAGGTCGGCGCCGGCGTGTCGATCGCGGGCGTCGACATCGGCCGGGTGGCGTCCCTCGCCGTGGACTTCGACCACGCGATCGTGGAGCTGTCGCTCGACGCGGAGGCCGAGGTCCGGGAGGACGCGGTCGCCACCATTCGTTCGCGCTCGGTCCTGGGGGAGAAGTACATCGACGTGGAGCCGGTGAGCACCTCTGCGCCCCTGCTCACCGACGGGGGCGTGCTGGTCGGCACACGGGTGGAACGGGAGGTGACGCGCCTTGCCGACGACGTCGGCAGCGTGATGGGCACGCTGGACACCGAGGCGCTCTCCGCGCTGGTGCAAGCCCTGACCAAGGGCCTCGAGGACGACCCGGACCGCATGGCCCGCATGCTGGACGACCTCGAGGCCACTCTGCGGCAGGCCCGTGACGCCGCCGAGGACGCGCCTGCGCTCACCCGCGAGGCGCGCGCGATGATCGCCGAGACGCGCGCCGTGCTCCGCGACGTGCGCCCGGCGGCCGAGCGAGCGGAGGCCCTGGTCGTGAAGCTCGACGAGGGCCTGGACCCGGCGCTGGGCGAGCTCGGGCTCGTGGTGGAGGAGACACGGGCCGCCGTGAGCGACGCGCGAGCGGCCATGGCGGTGCTCCGGGACCGCGAGGATCAGCTCGTGCAGATCCTCGACAACCTCTCCGAGATCGACAAGTGGGAGCTTCGCCGGCTCCTGCGCGAGGAGGGCATCCTCGTGCGGCTCAAGAAGTCGGAGGTGGAGCCGGAGCCCCGGTAGCCGCAGGAGGATCGCCGTCCTCGTCCTCGAGGGCCTTCGCGAGGGGCTCGAGGTGGAAGCTGGCCTTGACCTCGAGTCGGTAGTTCGTGAGCAGGTGGTGCAGATCGTCGCGCAGGCCCAGGCCTTCCAGGTAGTGCCGGACCTCGCGACCGATCATGCGCACCGCCTCGGTCTTCGCCTTGTCCGAGGTGTCCAAGACCTTGCGCACCGAGGCACGGAGGCTCGGGCGGTCGTCGTTCTTGGGTTCGTCAGCCACGGGTCGGAGGATACCCCTCTTGGCCGAAGAAGTGCTCGAGGGCTTCGTCGACCCGCCGGGTCGGTCCCACGACCCGGCGCGCGGGCGGGAGCGAACGGAGGAACAGACGCCCATACCAACGGTCGTGCAGCCGTCGATCCAGCACGACCACGGCGCCGCTGTCCCGGGTGGTCCGGATGAGGCGACCGAAGCCCTGGCGGAGCTTCAGGATCGCTTGCGGCAGGCTCAGCTCCCGGAACGGGTCCCGGCCCTGCGCCTCGAGCCGCTCGTAGCGCGCCTGCGACACCGGCTCGGTGGGCACACGAAACGGCAAGCGCGGGATGACCACCAGGCGGAGATCGTCGCCCACCACGCTCACGCCCTCCCAGAAGCTGTCGGTGCCGACCAGCACGCTGCCGGGTGCGGTGAGGTACCGCTGCAGCAGCTGTTCCCGTGAGCCCTCGCCCTGTGCCAGCACCGGCGGTCCGCCGTCTTCCGCCCGCAAGCGGGCCGCGAGTTGATCGACCAGGCGGTAGCTGGTGCACAGCACGAAGGCCGAGCCTCGGCTCGTGCGCACCAGGCGCGCGACGGTGTCGCCCACCTGCTCCGCCCAGCCCGCTGCCGTGGGGTCGGGCAGGTCGCGCGGGAGGCCCAGAAGCGCCTGCCGCGTGTAGTCGAAGGGGCTCTCGTAGGTGGAGCAGCTCGCTTGTCCGGGCTCCACGCCGTGCCGTGAGAGCCAGTGGTCGAAGCGACCGGCCACGCGCAGGGTCGCGGACGTGACGGCCACCGAGGTCAGCGGCGTGAAGAGCAGACGCGCCAGCAGACCGCCGATCTCGATGGGGGCGCTGCGGAGCACTGGGACGGCGCGCATGCCGCGTCCGCGGCGCTCGATCCAACGGCAGCTGTGGCCGTCGTCGGCGAGCATCGTCCGAGCCTGTTGGGCGTGGCGCGTCAGCCGGTCCAGCGCGCGCTGGACGTCGAGCACCGGTTGCACCTCCTTGAGGTCCAGCTTGCGACGGTCCAGCCGCTCGTAGACGTCACCGATCCTTCGCGTGCCCTGCTCCAGCGAGCCGGCCAGGTTCTCCAAGCTCACCTTCAGGGGAGGCCACCTCGGCGTGCGCCGGAGCTGGTCGGTGATCCGAAGCTGACGCTCCTGCCCGAGTCCGAGGGCGTCCACCTCGACGAAGCGGGACTCCACCTTGTCGCTCAGCTCGGCCAGCTCGCCGGTCAGCCCGCCCAAGGCTTGCGCCACACCCGGGTCCTGGCCCAGCGGACCCCTGCGCAGCCGATGGAGAGCGCCCTTGCGACGCGGCGTGTCCAACAGGGGCCGGATGGCCCGACGCACCGCGCGCTGGGTCAGCGCCGCGGACGTGGCGGACGTGGCGGCGTCCTCCAGGTGATGCCCCTCGTCGAGGATCACCCGGTCGTAGCGGGGCACCACGCCCCCGCCACCCTCCGCCTTGATCACCAGGTCGGCCAGCAACAGAGCGTGGTTCAGGAGCAACACGTCGCTGGCTGCCGCCCGGCGCCGGGCGTCGTAGTAGAAGCAGCTGTTGTAGTGAGGACAGCGCGCGCGCAGCGTCTGGTGGCCGTCCGACTCGATGCGTTCCCAGAGGTCCGGGTGGAGCGCCTCGCCGAACTGCTGGCGGGTGCCCTCTCCGGCGGCCTCTGCCCAGCCCGCGATCCGCCGAAGCAGGTCGCCGTCGTCGCCGGAGTCCCCGAGGGCCTCGCCGAGCTTGCGACGGCAGACGTAGTTGTTGCGCCCCTTGATGAGCGCCGCCTTCACGTCGAGCCCGGCTCGCCTCATGAGCGGGATGTCGGCGTTCAACAGCTGGGACTGCAGGTGGATGGTGTAGGTCGCGATGGCGACCTTGCCCTGGTTCGCCTGGGCCCAGAGCACGGCCGGGACCAGGTACGCCAGCGACTTGCCGGTGCCCGTGCCCGCCTCCGCGATGCGCACGCCCCCGACCTCGAGCACGTCAGCGATGTCGAGCGCCAGCGCGAGCTGGCCGGGCCGGTCCTCGCAGCCCGGCAGGATCCGGGGCAGGTCCTCCTCGAAGAACGCGACCAGGCGATCCCGATCGACCGGCTGGTCCTCGCGGACGGCAGGCTCCACCACCCAGGTGGCGCGCGTGACGTCGCTGTCGACGATGACCACGCCCACGCCCTCGTCGCCGTACTGGTGGGCCAGCTGGAAGTCCGCGGCGGAGGGTCTCAAGAGCCCCGAGGGATGGTTGTGGATGACCACCTGACCCGCGCGTGGCCGCGTGAGCAACGCGGGCACCGCGTCCTCGGTTCCCCGGCAGCTGATCTCCAGCGCGTGCACGAAGCCCTCGCGGTCGACGTCGCCAATCGCGAAGACCTCGACGCCGCCAGCCTCGTCGATGGCCTCTCGCAGCACACCCGCGGGCGCGTCGCGAAACCGCGAGGGATGCCTCGGTGGGCGATGGGGCCGTGTCGGCATAGCGGTGTCGTATCTCTGGCGGAGCCGACATGAAGGTCATGCTCGCGGGCGGTGGCACCGGCGGCCACGTCTACCCGGCCCTGGCGATGGGCGACGCGCTCCGTGAGCGCGGGCACACCGTGACCTACGCGGGCGAACCCAGCCGGCTCGAGGGCCGCGTGGCCCCTGAGCGTGGGTACGACTTCCACGCCATCCGGCCCCCGCAGTACCCCCGGGCGGGTGTGTGGAGCAAGGTGCGCTTCGCCGGCAGCCTGTTCACCTCCATCGTGGCTGCGCGCGGCATCCTCGCGCGCGAGCGGCCGGACCTCATCCTGGGCGTGGGCGGCTACATCATGGCGCCGACGGTGCTCGCCGCCTGGACGATGGGCATTCCCCGTGTGCTGCACGAATCCAACGTGGCGCCGGGACTCGCCAACCGGCTCTGCGCCAAGGTGGCCGACTTCCTGATGCTCACCTACCCCCAGGCCCGCGAGCGCCTCGGCGGGCGTGCGGAGAGCGCGGTGGTCGGTTGCCCCGTGAACCCCAAGGTGCTCGCCGGCGATCCCGTCGCAGCGCGTGCTCGCTATGGTCTGGACGCCCGCCCCGTGTTGCTCGTGGTTGGCGGCTCGCTGGGCGCAGCCACCCTGAACGCTCTGGCGCTCGCCGGCGCGCGCCTGAGTCCTCGCGCCTGGCAGCTGCTCTGGATCACGGGCCCCCGCTACCACGACGAGGTGATGAAGGACCTCGGTGAAGCGCCCGAGGGCGTGGTGGTGGTGGAGTACGAGAACCGGATGGCCGACGCCTACGCGGCCGCCGACCTCGTCGTCTGCCGCGCCGGCAGCTCCACCCTCGCCGAGCTCACCGCGGTGGGCAAGCCCATGGTGCTGGTGCCGTCCCCAAACGTCACCGACAACCACCAGGAGCACAACGCCCGCGGGCTCGAGAGCACGGGGGCAGCCATGGTCGTGGTCGAGCGCGATCTGGACGTGCCCGCTGCGCTGGAGGCGATGGCCACCTTGCTGGCCGATGCCGACCGCCTGGCGGCGATGGCCGAAGCGGCCCGGGGGCAGGGACGTCTGGGTGTGGCGGAGGCGGTGGCGGAGCTGTTGGAGGACCGCTTCGACGGCAAGCCCGCCGCGGGTTGAGGCTAGCCGCGACGCCTCAGCGCGAGCAGGCCGAGCCACCACAGTCCGGCGCCACCGGTGCCGCAACCGCTCGAGGGCGGCAGAGTCGCGTCGGCGATGCGAAGGGTCTGCCCGCTCAACAGCCGGGTGCCGTCGTCCACCAGCACCGCGCGGTCACCGAGGGCCGCCTGCGCGCCGACCGCCACCTCGGCGAACACCACGTCGCCGTCGAAGCTCATCGACTCCACGACGACCTCGTCGCCGGCAGAGAGCCCCGAGAGCTCCTCGATCGCTTCGGAGAGCACGATCTCGAGGGTGGCGGTCTCGCCCTGCATCACGCTCTCGGGCGACACCGACACCACGTGCGGACGCTCGTCGGCCGCCTCCACGGTGAAGGCGTTCTCGAGCGAGAACCCGGTCGTGCCCGAGGCTCCGCTCACCGCGCGCGTGCTCGTGGTCGCGTCCTCGGCGACCTCCAGCTCGATCAGCGCCCGGTCCACGCTGTCGACGTCGACCGCCACCACGCTCACGCCCGACCCGAAGTCCACGTGCAGCTCGCCCTCGGTGAAGAGCAGGTAGCTCCCCACCACCTCCACCCGCACGGAGTCTCCCGCATACACCTCGGCGGGCTCGACGCTGAGCAGGCCCGGCACAACCCCCGCCAGCTCGTACGCTTCGCTGCGGTCCCCCTCGTAGGGCTCGGTCAACCCGAGCACCTCGAAGACCCCGGACAGCTCGATCGTGAAGTCGACGAAGTCCAGGCCCTCCGGACCCACCTGGGTCGAGACGGCCTCCGCCTCCACGGTGTCGACCAGGAGCCCGTCCCGGTACAGGTTGTAGTACAGCAGCTCGTGTCGGCTCGACGGCGCGGTCCACGACAGCTCTTCCTCGCCCACGACCCGGCTGGGCTCCTCGACCGAGAGCTCGGTCGGCGCCGGCAGGCGAACCCGGAAGCGTCGTTCCTCGCCCAGAGCCGGAGAGCGGCTCTCGTTCACGCCATCGCTCGCCACCACCCACCAGGCCACGCTGGAGTCCGGAAGCTGGCCTGGCAGACCACCCGACCACGATCCGTCGTCCTCCAGGGTCATCGAGACGCTCTGTTCGTCGGCCGCGTCCACCGTGTAGACGATCGAGACCGAGGTCACCGCGATGTCGTCGACCACCGAGACCGACACCTCGTAGGGACCCTCGACGTCGTCGGTGGTCTCGAGCTCCGAGACCGACTGGAAGAGCGGCGGAGCGCTGTCCCCTTCGTAGAGTGTGATGTCGTCGACGTACCACCCGGCCAGCTGGACCGAGGTGTCGGTGACGAACAGCAAGCGGAGTGACGACAGGTCGTCGAGTCCGGCCACCGACAGGTAACGGGGCTCCCAGTGGCCGACGGTGTCGGAGAGGCAGCCGTCCTGGCCGTAGCCGTAGATCGGCTCGATGGGCGCCCAGGCGTCGCCGTCCCAAGCCTCGAACGACGCGCAGTCGCCGGCGTCCACCTCGAGCCAGTGGTGCAGCTCGAGCACCGGGTCCATCAGCCCGGTCAGGTCCCACGCCGGGAGCTGGAGGGTGTCCTCGCTCTCGGGGAAGTAGTCGCCGTCGAGCCGCGTTGCCCACGCGTTCGAGCCTGTGTACCCCTCGCCCGGCCCCGAGCTCACCTCGCCCCACGCGAAGGCCAGGCCGGTGGCCGTGAGCCCGCCGTCGGACCCAGCCAGATCCCAGCCGACGACGGGGGAGCTGGCGAAGGCCACGGAGAGCAGGACGGTCACGCCTCCTCCGAAGGCGCGAGCGCGTAGGTGACCTCGATGGCGACGCCGATCGCGGGGGCGGCGTCGAAGGTCAGCTGCAGCCCGTCGAGGGTGAAGCCCGTGTCGAGCCGCTCTCCGTCGAGCAGCACGCGCACCTCGTCCTGGTACGGCAGCGCCTGGAGCTGCACGTGGTCCGGGGCCGCCAGGGTCAGCTCGGCGAGCTTCTGCAGGATGCTCTCGAGCGCTCCGTCACAGATGCTGGCCTCGCTCCCGCCCGTCGCACGAGCCACCGACAGGTACGTGTCCCCCGGGGCGGCGTCCCCGTCGGCTCCCGAGCAGCCCACGGCTTCGTCGCCGACGACCGCCGACAGCATCGCCGGCAGGCCACTGGTCGCGGCGGCGTCGGCCAGCAGGGTCTCGACCTCCGAGGCCGGATCCGCGAGCAGCGCCTCGCTGTGATCGTCGGCGTCGCTGACGACGACCACGTGGAGCACGGCGTCGGGCCGACGGAAGCCACGGTTCTGGTCCGACACGACGGGCTCGGTGAGGGCCGCCACCACGGCCGCCAGGCCCGCTTCGTCCGCCGTTCCCGAGGTGCCGACGGCCACCGCCTGGGCGAAGTCGGCCACCGGATCGGCTGACTCGCGCGTGACGATCCACGGGGCCCCTCGGAGCTGGCCTGCACGGTCGCCGCTGGCATCGGTGGTGACCACACCCACGTGGTAGCTGAGGTCGCTGCTCTCCAGCGCGGCCACGAACTCGTCGAAGCCGTCCGCGAGTGCTGCCTGCTCTTCGGCCATGGACGCGGTGTCGTCCACCACCCAGAGCAGGTCGACCCGCGCGGCGGGCGCCTGCACGAAGCGCTCGGTGACCCAGATGCTCTCGACGTACTGCTCGTCCTCGTCGCCGACGGCGTACTCGATACAGCCCGACGACAGGAGCAACAGCACCAGCGTCGGCAGGGGCCAGGAACCTCGCACGAGCTCTCGGGGTGGGGTGCCGAAGGCGCCCATGCTCCCACGCCCAGGCCCGTCGGTCAACGCCTTCGTTGGTCCTTTGGGAGCCACCGGGAGCACTCGACCCACGTCACCAGCTCCGCGTCGTCGGCCTGCTTGCCCAGGCGCAGCCGGGCAAAGCCGCCGGTCCAGCGCACCAGCCACTCACGGTGGGTGCCGTACCAGCGATCGACGGGCGTGCTCAGGCCGGCGGCGGCCAGCGCCGCGGAACGTCGGAGCGGTGCTTCGAGCTCGAAGCGAGCCTGGTACACGGTGCCGTCGAGCTCGCGAAGCTCGCCACCGGTGAGCTCGATCCGCCGACCGTCCTCGCCCAGGTCCTCGATGGCCACGATGTCGCCGAGCTGCTTGGCCACCTCGTCGCGCGCGGCCTCCCAGGGTCCACCGGTGAGGTGCACGCAATCGACTTGCACGCCGGGGCCCCGCTCGTAGGGTGCGGTCTCGTCATCGGCGTCATCGCTCGACGGTGCGCGCGGCTCCACGCCGACGAGCACGGGGTCGCGGAGGCAGGCGACGGCGATCCAGAACAGGGTCACTGGTAGACCTCCTACCGACCCGCCGGCATTGCGGCACGTCGGGTCAGTAGGAGGCCCCCGCTCGAACCGTGCGTGCGGTTTTCCCGCACACGGCTCACCGATGACTTCTCGGGTCGA